>Ga0316217_10003435_pt1 | contig 18018 bp, 15 predicted proteins | sample 1anoAmetaG_FD_203633 | JGI IMG/M metagenome (GOLD analysis project Ga0316217, IMG submission 203633) | Freshwater microbial communities from Trout Bog Lake, Wisconsin, USA - 1anoA | ecosystem: Environmental > Aquatic > Freshwater > Lake > Hypolimnion/Profundal zone | place: USA: Wisconsin...
CAGTATTAACCAAACTGTTCTGTTGGGGCGCAAAGAAATAGGACAATCGAATTTTTTGCAGATAATTCCGCTGCTTATTCAGCTGGGCGGTGTTCTTTTCTGCTTTTATTATATGCACATCAGCGATGCTTACGCTTACATCTATGCTTCACTGGCAGCCTATGTTGTTACCGCCATTATCAGTTTTTTAATGGTAAAAAAACTGGTTCTTTTTGGCGGCACTTCAGCGCTCTTTGGCATGAATGAGCTGAAGACAACCTTTCAGTTTGGCTTGTTGTTTCAATTGGTGGAGGTTTTGCAATTACTTAATCTGCGCTACTATTTTTATCAATTGGGCATTCAACAGGGTAGTAAATACCTCGGAGTTTTTTCCATTGGTATTTCGATACTTGAGGCCGTATGGATTATTCCCCGAAGTATTGCTACTGTGCATTATGTACAAACCAGCAACGCCAGCGATACCATGGCAGAGGCTAAAAGAACGGTGAAATTGTTTAAATTCAGTTTTCTACTCTGCGCATTGGCGCTGTGCGCAATATGGCTGGTGCCTTCACAGGTTTACACTTTTGTTTTCGGGCCTGGTTTTAAAGATGTTAAATACAGTATGCGTTTTCTGTTTCCGGGGGTGCTTGTTTATAGTTTTCCGCTGGTGGTAAGCAGTTTTTATTTTGGCACGGGCAAGTACCTGGGGCTTATTGTTTCGAACCTGTCTGGCTTTGTATCGCTGGTTGTTTTTAGCTGGTTACTAATACCGCGTTATGTAATGAGCGGGGCGGGATTGGCTGCAACATTGTCTTTCACGGTCGCTTCGCTGGTACTATTTATCTATTTTATGAGGGATAGTAAGATAAACTACACAGATTTTATACCCGACAAAACTGACTGGCAGGAATTGAAAAAGATAGCTTATACTGCTAAGAAGTAAAAGTAAATGGGAGACGCCGACCTAGTAATAAGTATAGGTAACTGAATCGGCCAGAGTGCCATAAAGATTGTTGTGGTAGGTATGATATGCCACCATTGTATCAACGTTACCGCTGCCGTCATAGCGATAACGATAAGTAATAATATCGGTAGTGTCCAGAGCCGAGTTAATCTGAACATCGGTTTCAATAAGATTGGTGGAACTAACACCTAAGTAATATTGCCCCATGTTTTGAACTCCTATAGTATTGTTATTAGAAGTGAAATAAGTATAATAGTCGTAAGTAGAAACGTTTGAGGCGTTTATGTGTTGAACTTCGACCAGATTTTTAGCGCTGTTATTGGTATAATTATCGGTACTGTTAAGCACATGGTTAACGTAGGTTTTAACCTGTGTATACATACCGTTAACATCGTAGGTGTAGGCGTTCGAATTATGCTGGGCGATAAGCTGTCCCTGCGAAGAGTCGGCATATCCCGAGCTATTGGTATAATATTCAACGGATGACGTGGTTTGGCCAAGCCCGTTGACCTGGGCGGCAGTAACGGTGTCACCCGAGTAGTAGTAAATGAATTTTTGTCCATCGTTGCGAACAAGGGTGGCGATAGAGCCATTGCTACTGTTGTAGGTAAAGGTTTCGCTATAACCGGCACCGGGAGAGTAATCGTTGAGCGTATAAATTTTTGAACCGCTAAAAACACCGTTCTTTTTGCAGGCAGATATAACAAGTACAAAAGCTACGAGCAAAACGGCAAGTTTGATTTTCATAATGGATGGGTGTATTTTCAAAAAACTTTGCAATTGTAGTTTAAAAAGTTGACGGTTTTGAGTTAACCGTTTGGGGTTTATAGTTTTTTAATCATTAAAACACGTCTTTTTCGGCGAACAGATAACGAATTATGATAGAAATAGTGCGACGACCCCAAAAACTAAACAGAAAATGGTACAGGGGCAACTGAAAATATCATTTTTATCAACAACAACTTTCAAAAAGGAATTAGAAAACTAAATTTGCCGCAGAAATCAAAGTAACCGTTAAAATAATTTATGAGCGCAGCAGCACATCTTGAAGGAACAAACACAGAAACAGCAAAACAATTGGGATTACTACCCGATGAATTTGAAAAAATTAAAGGAGTGTTGGGCAGGGTTCCAAATTTTAATGAACTGAGTATTTTTTCAGTGATGTGGAGCGAACATTGCAGCTACAAAAATTCGATAAAATGGCTGAAGACATTACCACGCAAAGGCAAGCATTTGCTGGTTGAAGCCGGTGAGGAAAATGCAGGGCTGGTTGATTTGGGAGATGGCCTTGCCTGCGCGTTTAAAATAGAATCGCACAACCACCCTTCGGCGCTTGAGCCTTACCAGGGTGCAGCTACGGGTGTAGGTGGCATACACCGCGATATTTTTACCATGGGTGCCCGGCCAATATGCGCGCTTAACTCTTTGCGTTTTGGTGATTTGAAAAACGACAAAACCAAGCACTTGTTAAAAGGCGTGGTTAAGGGTATCGGCGATTATGGTAACTGTTTTGGGGTGCCTACCGTAGCCGGTGAGGTATATTTTGATTCAGTTTACCAAACCAATCCCCTGGTAAATGCGATGAGTGTTGGCATTGTTAAAACAAATGAAACCGTATCAGCAATAGCCCAGGGTGCCGGTAACCCGGTATATATAGTAGGCTCTTCCACGGGTAAAGATGGTATTCATGGTGCAGCGTTCGCTTCTAAAGATATAACCGCAGACTCGGCCAAAGATTTGCCGGCGGTACAAGTAGGAGATCCTTTCCAGGAAAAGCTTTTGTTGGAAGCATCACTGGAAGTAATTCAAACAGGCGCGGTTGTAGGTATGCAGGATATGGGTGCCGCAGGTATTACTTGTTCTACTAGTGAAATGAGCGCGAAAGGCAAATCGGGCATGAAAATTTGGTTAGACAAGGTGCCTACCCGCCAGCAAAACATGAAACCGTGGGAAATCCTTCTTTCTGAATCGCAGGAGCGCATGTTGATTGTGGTTAAGAAAGGAATGGAAAAAGAAGTGGAAGCAGTTTTTGCCAAATGGGATCTGCACTGTGCTATTATCGGCGAGGTAACTGAAGGTGGCGAACTGGAGTATTATATGAATGATGAACTGGTGGCTAAAGTGCCGGCCCATGCATTGGTGCTGGGTGGCGGTGCCCCGGTTTATGACCGAGAGGTTAAAGAACCTGCCTATTTTAACGAGAATAAAAAGTTTGACATTGAATCTATAGCTGAGCCTGAGAATCTGAAAAAAGTAGCCGAGCATTTGTGCCAACAACTCAATATTGCTTCGAAAAGGTGGATTTATGAGCAGTATGACTCAATGGTGGGTATTGCTAATACTTCCACTAATAAGCCAAGTGATGCAGCGGTTATCAGGATTCATGACAGTAACAAGCGCCTTTGTGTTACAGTTGACTGTAATGCGAGATATGTATGGGCTGACCCTTATGTGGGTGCCCAGATTGCAGTGGCAGAAGCCGCCCGCAACATTGTCTGCAGCGGTGGCGAGCCATCGGCCATTACCAACTGTCTTAATTTTGGAAATCCATACCTGCCTGAGGTTTATTGGCAGTTTGTAAATGCGATTAAAGGTATGGGTGCTGCGTGCCAGGCATTGGGCACTCCGGTAACAGGGGGTAATGTGTCTTTCTATAATCAGTCGACTGAAGGCGGGGCGGTTTTCCCAACCCCTACTATCGGTATGATAGGCCTGGTTGAGGACAAGGAAACGGTAATGACCCTTAATTTCAAAAATTCAGGAGACCGTATTTATGTCATCGGGGAAATGAAGAATGATATTTCGTCTTCCGAATACCTGGTTAGATATCATGAAGTAACCAGTTCACCCGCCCCATACTTTGATTTAAAAACCGAAGTGAGTGTTCAAAATGCAGTAAAAGAACTTATCCGCGAGCAAGTAGTTGAATCGGCGCATGACATTTCGGAAGGTGGCTTATTCATTACACTTCTCGAGTCGGCTATGGCGGGCAAAAAAGGGTTCGAAATTGAAACCGACCCGGACATCAGAAAGGATGCCTTCCTTTTTGGTGAGTCTCAAAGCCGCGTAGTGGTAACCGTTAAACAGAATAAAGAAGACGAGTTGCTTGACATACTTAATAAGTATGAAGTTGAGTTCTCAAACATCGGGGTTATTACTTCGGCCATGGTTTATGTAGATAAAGAAAGATGGGGGGTAGCCAGCACCTTCCAGGATTTTTATGATAATGCTATCAGCAATCTTGTAAAAGAGTAATGCTTACAATATAATAAAGACAAAAGGCCATCTAATTAAGGTGGCCTTTTGTCTTTATTATACCTATGGCCTGATACAATATCTGTTTTGTTCACCCCTGTCCAACACCCGTTTTTCCGACTTAAATACCGTATGAATGAATAAGATACCGAGGTTCTACAAGGTTGACCTTGTTACGTGGTTATGAAAAAAAGATAAGCCCAGTGAATCTTTTTTATTTCTCATCAGTATAAGAAAGTATTCCAGTCAGGAATCAAACAAAAAACCCTGACAATATTAAAAACTAAAAAACCTTAAAATGAAAAAGCTTATACTAATCGCCCTTGTTTGCTCAGCGCTCTATTCTTCTGCAGCAAGCTACTTCGGAATCAAACCTATTGTTAACGAGCCAAACTGCTACGGTGTGAATACAGGTTCAATTTCACTTTCATTAGTGGGCGGAACAGCACCATACAGCTATGCCTGGAGCAACGGAAGCACCACTGCTGTCCAAACAAACCTTGCAGCCGGCTCATATGGTGTAACTGTAACTGACGCCAACAGCGTTACCGCTACATACACTATTGTTTTAGCAGAACCGTTTCAGTTAAACGCCAGCACATCTACTTCAAACGTTACTATACACGGTGGCCATAACGGTTATATCGACTTGAACGTTGACGGTGGCACACCAGGTTACTCATACGACTGGAGCAATGGCGCAACTACTCAAAACTTAACTGGTCTCTCTTCAGGAACATATACTGTAACTGTAACAGATGCTGAAGGCTGCACTACTATAACTTCCAAAACTATCACTCAACCAGCTAGCCCTCATTTCTTCGGAGCTTCTGAAACTCAAAATGATGCTAAATCACTGGGCACCTCAGATAACTCAAACGGATCAGCACAAGCTGCTGAAAATGGTTCAGCAAAACTTGGAACTCCGGAGCTGAAAAGCGAAGATGTTCTTGTATATCCAAATCCGGCAAGCAGCGCCTTCACTTTAAAAACCGGCGAAATCAACAACGCTATCATCTCGCTAATCGATATCAACGGCCAAACAATCTCACAGCAAAAAGCTGAGTCAAACGAAACCAACGTAAATGTTTCTAATCTGCCAAAAGGTAACTACATCGTGGAAATTAAAACTGAAAATGGCTCTGTAAACAAAACCGTAACTGTAAAATAAGGACCAACTTTAAAATAAAAAATCCCGGAAGCTTGAAGGCACCGGGATTTTTTATTTTGTGAAAGTCTTAACTTGTATAAAAAATTAAAGGTTACCAGTGCTGGTAACCTTTTCCTTTGTTAGTGTGCTAAAAACTTTTGATATTCTAATCTTCATCATCATAATCTTCATCGTAAGCGCCATGTGGTTCATCCTGGAAATCATCAATTTTAAAATCCTGTTTGCGGGCAAACTCTTCCTGTTTAAGCTTAATGCTGTTCAACCTATCACGCCGAAACGACCGGTAATCTCCTCTTAATCTGCACCAGGCAACCAAATGCCGTTTCCGCTCTTTATATACAATGGCCATGGGCTCTACTTCGCGAAGTGAAACACCATTTTCTCTCGAATCGTATTCGATGGTGGCGATTTTGCAATTATCAATTGCGTTATTAAGAGTACTAAGTAAGTTGGGTGAATAGTGCATTTGCTTAGGCTGCACTGCACTTCTTGGATATGTTGATGTTTCTGTCATACGGGAATAGTTTGGGTGAACGAATATATATTTCCATATTATGAAAACAAAATTTCTTTGTAAATTTTTTTCAAAGAGTTTCCATGAGATGCGCGCTGATACAACATTTTGGAAACCAGCAATACATCCAAAGTTTCCCCAATACTTTAATTTGGCTTGCGGAATTTATGCTGAAAGTGATTGTTCCAACAAATAAATTTTCTTAATAGCATCATCCCTCTTTTGCTTTTCGGCTGCCACAACAGCCGGAGGTGCCGAGGCTACAAACTTTTCATTCGATAGCTTCTTTTCAACCGCCGCAAGAAAACCCTTTGCATATTCCAGCTCCTCCGATAATTTTTTCCTTTCATCAGCGGCATTCGAAACTTCACCGGTTGCTACAAAAAACTTCTGGTCTTTAATCAGGAACGCTTTCATTCCCTGCAGTTCCTGCGCGGTCTTTTCAAACTTACCCAACCTTGCAAGCTTAACTATCTTGCTGTTAAAATGGGCCATTGAAAAAGACCCATTATCAAGATAATAGGCATCAACCGTCTCCGTATTCTTCTTATTGGCACGTGCCCTGATATCTCTGATATTGATAATAATGTCAAAGGCCAGTTCAGCTTCTGCAATTAAATGCTCATTTACCTTTCCTACGGCCGGATAAGCGGTCAAATTTATACTGGCCCCATCTTTACGCTCACCAATCAAATGCCATATTTCTTCCGTAATAAAAGGCATAAACGGATGTAGCGCCTGTAGTAGTTTTTCGAATAATGCAATGGTTTTTTCGTAAGTATATTGGTCAATAGGCTTTTGATAATCTGGTTTTATAAGTTCAAGGTACCATGAACAGAAGTCGTCCCAAATTAGCTTGTAAACCGTCATCAGCGCCTCGCTTAACCTGAAACTTTTAAATGAGGCATCTAATTCCAACAGGGTTTTATTGAGTTTGCTTTCAAGCCACTCAATAATTACTTTATTATCGGCGTTCTCACCTTCGGCTATTTCCCATCCTTTAATTAAACGCAGGGCATTCCAAAGCTTATTACTAAAGTTTCGCCCTTGTTCGCACAATTTTTCATCAAACAAAATGTCATTACCGGCTGGCGAGCATAATAGCATGCCCAGGCGTACTCCATCGGCACCATATTTTTCAATCAGCTCCAGTGGCTCGGGAGAGTTACCCAGCGACTTGCTCATCTTTCTACGCAGTTTATCGCGCACAATGCCGGTGTAATACACGTTTTTGAATGGCTTCTCTCCTCTCCATTCATATCCCGCCATAATCATTCGCATCACCCAAAAAAACATAATTTCCGGTGCCGTTACCAAATCGTTAGTGGGATAGTAATAATTTATATCCTGGTTGTCCGGGTTCTCAAATCCATCAAACACCGATATTGGCCATAACCACGATGAGAACCATGTATCTAAAACATCCTCATCCTGTTTCAAAATCTGGCCTGCCAGTTGGGGGTTCTTCTCCAGCAATTCTTTTTCATTCTTCGCTACACCTGCCAAATTACCAGCCTCGTCGTACCAGGCAGGGATACGCTGTCCCCACCATAATTGCCGGCTGATACACCAATCCCGTACGTTATCTATCCAGTGTTTGTAAGCATTCTTATATTTGGGAGGATAGAATTGAATGTCATCGCTCATAACATCATTCAACACTTCTGGATTGCGTTCGAAAAACTGCTTCATATCCACAAACCACTGTAAGGATAAACGCGGCTCAACAATTGCATTTGTCCGCTCACTGCGGCCGACCTTATTCATGTAATCTTCCTTCTTAATCAATAACCCATCAGCCTCTAATTGCTCTGAAGCAAGCTTACGAGCTTTAAACCGGTCAAGCCCAACAAAAACCGTGGCCGCGTTTGAAATAATACCGTCTTCATTAAAGCAATCTATTACAGGCAGGTTGTGCTTTTTACCTATCTCGTAATCATTAACATCGTGGGCCGGAGTAATTTTTAAGGCTCCTGTTCCAAATTCAATATCCACGTAATCATCGGCTATTACCGGTACCTCCCGGTTTACCAGGGGTACAATAACAGTTTTACCAATCAGGTGCTTATAACGTTCGTCATTGGGATTTACACAAACAGCAACATCGCCCATAATTGTTTCGGGACGAACTGTAGCAACAGCCAGAAAATCCTCCGTCCCTTTAATCATATATTTAACGAAATACAGATTGCTTTTCTCTTCGCTGTACAAAACCTCTTCATTGCTCAGCGTAGTCTTTGCCGACGGGTCCCAGTTAATCATCCTGAGCCCGCGATACACCAGCCCCTTATTATACAAATCCACAAAAACTTCAATAACCGCTGCGCTTAACTTGTCTTCCATGGTAAAGCGAGTCCGTTGCCAGTCGCAACTTGCCCCCAACTTCTTTAACTGTTCCAGGATAATACCACCATATTTTTCCTTCCATTCCCAGGCATATTTCAAAAATTCATCGCGGCTTAAATCGCTTTTCTTAATTCCGCGCTCGCGCAACATATGTACTACTTTAGCTTCCGTGGCAATCGAAGCATGGTCCGTGCCCGGCACCCAGCAAGCATTTTTTCCCTCCATCCTTGCCTTACGTATCAGGATGTCCTGTATCGTATTATTCAGCATATGCCCCATATGCAAAACACCGGTAACATTAGGAGGGGGTATTACAATAGTAAAAGGCTCCCGCTCATCCGGCTCCGAGTGAAACAAATTATGTTTTAGCCAGTAAGCATACCACTTGTCTTCGGTTTCTTTCGGTTCGTATATTTTTGGTAGTTCCATATTAGTATTTTGACATTTTAAAAACAAAAACCCCCTGCTTTTGCGCAGAGGGCTTTTTTATAGCTTAAAAAAATAGCTTCACCCTCTGTGTTTACAGCTGACGGTGACCAAGTTTGTTTTTGTGTTAATAATCATGGTACAAGTATAAGAAAATTTTAGCAAAGCAGAAGCAAAAGTTATAGCGAACTAATTGAAAGAGCTGCGCAAAACGATTTTTTCAAAACCGGCTTTTATGGCGTTAAAATACCGACAACGGGGTATTTTAACTTTCCTGTTGTAAATTAACGCATTAAAATTTCCATCTTCTCTATTTATTACTAACTTAGAGTACACTTTAGCTTAGAGTTGGGCAGAAAGCTACCCCCTGTTTCATTGAGGTTTTGTTAAAATGATCGGTATGTTGCTTCAATATCCTAAATTGAGTAATTCAGCACAGGTGGCTCATTACGAAGACTACCGCAAGGCTCACCACGAATACATGAAGGTGTATAAAGTGCTGTATGAAGAGGTCTGCAGTTTTTCTTTTCTGCCCGAGAAATTTATTCAGGAGGCTGAACCGGTGATTGATCAGTATCTGAATAAGACATCTTCTTCCGTTCAGCAAAGAATTGGCTTGCAGGTAATAACTGATTTTATCAATAACTTTTACGGATTTATGGATGAGGCCACGGAGATGTTTACCGAACATCAGGCCCTGGCCGGGCAGACCATGAAGTATATGGAAAAAGTTTCTTTTCTAAATCGTAAAAATCAGGACCGCTATATTCGCGATTGCGAGGACGACTATCTCCAGCTAATCCCCGATTTAAACCGCCTGAAAGACTCACTTACCCAGGTGAGAGAAAAGGTTGATCAAACCAGTGGAAGTCTTAATCGCCTTAAGCCGGTTTGGGAACGCATAAAAGATAAAATCACTGTTTAACTTCAGGCGAAAAAATCTCTGCAGGTTGTATATTGCGCGTTTAAATTGAAATCCAGCTATCATTTTAAATTCGCAATAGTGATTATCCGGTTATTAATACTTAGCTTTTTCCTGTTTTTTGACCTTTTGTGTAGGGCCCAGGTGTTCCCTGAACCAGGGGCAAAGCTTAATTTCAACCAGGTAATGTTTGAGTATGAACCTGTAACCGGTGCCTCGGTTTACAAAATCCAATTAACCGATGATACCACCGATATTAATTTTAACCACCCGATGCTGGACCTACAAGACAGCGCTACGGCCACCCTGGTAAGTAATCTTGTTTTCGGACGAAAGTATCTTTGGAGATACGCTGGAATTGTAACCGGCAGGCAACAGGAATGGCGGGGCCCGTTTAATTTTGAAATTGATATGGATTCATTCGTCAACAGAAAAATTGTTGACCTCGTGGTTGATTTGAATGATACTACCGCTAATGCCCGGGGTTTAATCATAAACGACGCCACTCATACTATTGTTGACCGCACCGGTAAACTGGTATGGTATCTTCCGGGAGTTAACTGGTTCTATAAGCTCACCCAATGGAGCAAAAGTATAAACGGTATTTCTACTACCACCAAAAGTGTAGCCATCACTCCCGCCGTGTCCGATCTAAGATTAACTCCTTTCGGCACGGTAACTTATCTAACCGATAGTTCGGCATCAGAACATACGCTGGATGGCCAACTACTTTGGAAGGCTCCGAATGATGGTAAGGTTTCGGGGATGGGTGGCGAAAGTTATAACCACGATTTTAAACGTTTGCCCAACGGTAACTACGCCGTGCTCGGCAACAAATTATGGCGAAAACTGCCCCCTTACACCGATACCCTTGCAGTGAAAAAAAAATATTTTGAACGGTCCACCTTTTTGGGACAGGAGTATGCCAAGGTTGAGTTTGGAACGGTGATTGAATACGACAAACAAGGGAATATAGTTTGGAGTTGGTGCAGCGATAGTTACTTCGACAATGACCCCATGCAACCGGTGATAGGCAACTCTGAAACTGATTATGAGTTAAAGGCCCACGTAAATGCTTTTAGCATAGACCGGAAAAATGAGTTTGCCTATCTGGGCTTTCGTGACGTTAGCCGGATTGTAAAAGTAGAAAAGAGCACCGGTAAGGTGGTTGATAGCTGGGGATTAAAACTACCATCGGGCTGGGCGCAGCATGCCGTTAACATGCATATGCAACACGATGCCAATATACTGGATGATGGCAACCTGGCTATTTTCAACAATAACGATTATCCGGGGCGCGATAGCACACCTGTGGTCATCGTAATTTCTCCAAAGGATAGCGGAAAAATTATTTGGCAATTCGATTGCAGCTTTGATTCGCTGAACAAGCGCGCTACCCGCAACGGCGGCAATGTAGACCAACTTAATAACGGCAATTTTTTGGTGTGCCTGGGCAACGTTGACCGTATTATTGAAGTTACACGCGACAAAAAAATTGTTTGGCAGGGTTCTGTTCACACAAAAGAATTTCAGGGGGCCACTTACTCACACCGCCTGTACAGGGCACATTATGTTTCGTCTTTATACCCTTGCTACTTTACGATGCAGATATATGAAGATACATTGAGAAGTAAGGCACCCGCCATTAATATACGCATCTTCAACAAAGGCTCGGAAAGCGATTCTTACGAGGTGAAAGTCACTTCAAAATCAGGTAAGTTCAACCAACAGTTTGATTCCGGAATTTTGTCTCCCAATCACTCAGTAACCTGTGCAATCAAACGGGATAAACATATGAAAAAATATGATTTTTTATTTGTAAATGTCACATCTAAAACCAATCCTGATTTTGTAAGAAAAGTTACTGTGGAGATAAAATAGCTACCGGTTAATAACCCCCTTCATACCGGCCCACCTGTTTTGCAGGTTCTCCAGTCTTTCGGCCATATAATCGGCTTTCTCTTTAATCTTTTTAAGACCCTCGTGCACCTTTACAAGTTCGGGGGTAAGCTCCAACAGTGCTTCCTTGTCTTCTGCATCCTTCTTCCCTTTTAACAAGGAGGCCTTTTGCATGTATTCGGCGCACATATCGGTGTGTGCTTTATGTTCATTAAATAATCCTGTGGTCTCCGAGGTAAATTCATCAATCTGGCTTATAAATTCAAGCACGGCCTGGGTAGGAACCTCAGCCATTCTGGGCACGCCGGGCAAAGTATATTCTCTTAAAAAACGGTCAATAGGGGCGCCTGTTTCATCAATAAATTGCTTAGGGCGTACATATAAGTCAAGAAGATATTGATTGATTTCGCGGTAGTCTGCCGAGAATACTTCGTGCAGCGCGTTGTAATACTGGTAATCGTTGCGGCTGAACTGCATAAAAAGACGTTTCCCTATTTTACGCAGGTGCAATTTGTAAGATTCATTTACAGCCCCTGTTTAACACAAGCTAAACATTGTTTTACGCCCCACAGCAGTGTAATTTCATGCTAAACATATTTTAGCCTGATATCGCACCAGAAACTATTTATCACTCCGGTCGTTAAACTTGTCATAACATCTTTATTGCGCTAATTCGTAAACTATAAACTTACTATGAGTACTACTATCAAATTTGCATCGAAACCAGAAAACATTACCATTGTTGAGCAGTTTGTTGAAGACCTGCGTATTAAGCTAAACATGGGTAGCACCGTTTATGAAGACATTATTGTTGCCTTTACCGAAGCCGCCAATAACGCCATGACCCATGGCAACAAAGAAAACGAGGAAAAGAATGTTGAAGTATGGTGCAAACTGGATGAACGCAGCCAGATTCTTTCACTGGTCGTAAGAGACGAAGGTCCGGGTTTTGATTACTTTAACCTGCCTGACCCTACCTCACCTGAAAATATTCAAAGGGTAAACGGTCGCGGCGTTTTTTTAATGAGAGAGTTGTCGCACGCCGTGTTCTATTCCAACAGAGGTTCTACCGTTGATATGCTGTTCAGTTTGTAATCTTTGTGCCATATATTTGGCTGAAAACTAAACATGCAGGATAACGCAGTCATTACAATAGCAAGGCAATGGTTCGATGCATTTAATGAGCATAACCTCGAAAAACTTCTTGCCCTGTATGATGATAATGCCCGGCACTACAGCCCCAAATTAAAATTACGCCAGCCCGAAACCCTGGGACTTATTAAAGGTAAAGAATCGCTGCGCGCCTGGTGGCGCGACTCTTTTGAAAGACTATCCTCACTTCAATACCATCCTACCCGCTTTATTGACGACGACAATGCCATTTTTATGGAATACACCCGTTACGTTGATGGCGAGGACAGCATAACCGTGGGCGAAGTGCTGGAGATTTCGGGAGGGTTGATAGTAGCCTCCCGGGTTTACCACAGCTAAACGCCTAAATAAAACAGCCGGCACAAGCTATGCCGCTGTATGTGCCATAATTTTTTCTACGTTGGCTATAAGCGCGCTGTCATCAATTTGCCGGGCCAAATGCAAAGCCATCGATGCATACTTGGCAGCTTCCTCCATATTTTTCTCTCTTTGGTACACCTGCGCCAGGTAAAGGTTGTTTAATGCGCAGTTTTCGGGTTGCCCGGCTTTATCACCCAATTGTAACCCCTCTAACAAATACTTTTTTGCCAGGTCTAAATCATCATTCATAAGGCTACACTTACCCATCGAAATATAGGTAAGAGACATTAATAATAATTCAAAATCTTCAGTAAATCCCTGCAGCGCTTTATTGAAGAAAGTCATTGCCTTTTCAAATTCACTTTTACCGCAATATATATTGCCCATTTGCAAATACACCCGGTAAAGCAATACCGGCCGTGGAAATTGGGTAAGTATTTCAAGGCTCTTTTCAGCGTGTGCCAGCGCTGTTTCCAAATCATCGGTTTTAATACTACTTTCTGTCATTTGCTGATAAATATTCACCAGCAAGTGGGCAAAATTGGGTTCATTACCGGCAAGGCTTAAGGCCCTGTTATAGCATTCCCCGGCCTCTTTGTGCTTCTTTAAAACTGTGTAAGCAGCACCCATCAAATTAAGATGCATAACCACAAACGATACACTACCCGCAGCCCCAAAGCGTTCAACAACTGCGGAAGAAATATCAATACTGGCATTATAATTTGCGTGGAAGTAAAACTGGGCCAGGCTGTTGCTCAACTGCAGGCTTAGTTGCACGTCCGGGTCGGTATCATGTGCATGGGCCTCGTTCAGTTTTTCTAATAATGTTAAGGCAAAGTGCAGGTTGCGCTGTATATCGCGGCGGTTTAGTTCTAAAATACCCAGGGTGCTTTGCTTATCCATGCCGGCCAAAGTTATTATTATTATCGCGGTTCTTATATTGATATTTAATTACTTAGCTATATAACACGCACCGGTCTGTCACCAAATTTTGCTAAGGCCGTCTGCATGGCTTTAGTGCCTTAGCCCGGGTTAGGAGTTAATCGCTGACTTTACCGTTTAAGCCAAATTGGCATCCACTGTTTTGCTTTTTCCCATCACTTTCATAGCCAAAACTTAGCATTTTAACATGGCTTCTATGCTTTTTAGGCACAAAAATTGCTTTCAAAGACATTTTTTAAGCTTTAAATTGACAAGGAATGCTAATTAAAGCAGGTAAAAGCGGGTAAAAGCAGGTGTTTTCGACCATAAAAAATCCTAAACTCCTTTAACATGCCAAAATAGCATGCCTTCTGCTCCTTTAAATGGCCCGGCCCTCATTGAGCAGTGAGTCGCTTTTTGAAGATATTTTTGGCCGGTCCTTTTCGCACGGCCTTCCGGCAATGTCCGGTTTAAAATTCCGTTTTACCGGGTCTCCCCCGGTAGCAGTATGTCAAAGAACTATCTGTAATCTGTAAAAACAGGTTATCCCTGTTTCATCATCTAAGATAATCAATTTTAATTTTTAAATGCCTATAAGTTTGTTAAATGGCGCGTTAAATGCCAAAAACACCATTTTAAATAGTATACAAACGTGATATAGCCTGAACAACTTTGGGCTACGGTAAGCCTGCCTGCAACCTTAGTCCAGCCTCTTTATAAGCTATAGTTCCTTGTTATTTTTCATCTGTCCAAATAGCAAATTAACCTTAATATAACATTCCCGAAACATGTCAAAGTCCCCAGCGCCCTAACATCGCACAAAGTTAAAACCCATGAAAAAACTCAACACACTATTTGCCTTATCTTTCGTTTTTGGCCTCATTCTGTGGTCTAACAAGGCCCTGGCTCAAACCGTTATTTATACCCAAAACTTTGACGCAAACTATGCTTTGCCGGACGGATGGATGGCCAGCGATAGTTCATGGAAAATAGATTCAACGAACAGTTCAACCGGCTATACCGGGGCCAGCGGATTAAACAATATGGATATTTCGGCATCAAGCGCCCGGCTGGGTTACGATACCTTATTTTCAAGCAGTATTTCTACCGTGGGCTACTCCTCCATAACAGCTATTTGGGCCGCCAGGAATACCACCCATTTTTCAGATTCAGGAAGCACTATTGCCGCTTTTTTATGGAGCGTAAATGGCGGTACAACATGGACTGAAGCTTCGTACACCGAAAATGCCAATAACAGCACCTGGGCAATTGATAATGCCGGTACTGCCATTGCTTTACCCGCCGGGGCAGCCAACCAGGCATCGCTACAATTTGCCTGGGTAGCGAAAATTGTTTACACCCCTAGCGGAACTTACCGCATTGACGATTTTAATGTTGGCGGAACCAGCACCACCGGGATAGCGCAGTTAAATGATAACTCCGTTTACGTATATACCGGCAACTCAGCTATCAACGTGGTTTCGCGCAATGCGGTAAACCAAAAACTGAATGTAGAGGTTTACGATATAACCGGTACTTCGGTCAGTAAAGCCACCATGAATAACCAGTTCATGTCTATCAATGCATCAAACCTGAGCAGCGGAATTTACTTTGTAAAAGTTGGCGACGAAACCCAAAGTTCGGTAAGCAAAGTTTTTGTGCGGTAATTTTGCAGAAGTTCTAACTTACTTGCGCTACTTCAAATTAATTGCTGGCTGACATCATTTAAGCTATTGTTACAGATGTTCGGGTCTAACCGCCATTGCTGTTGGAAACCCGGTAAACCGGGGTGCATTTCCCCTCGCTATCGCTTGCGATGGAGAGGGTGACCCTGCGAAGCAAGGGTCGGGAGAGACCCGGCTGTTGGCTACTTCAGATACTTGGACTGAATAAAGCCTTCCTAAACGCCGGACCCAAGCAACTACCTTAAAACATAAAAGCCACCTCAAAGGCGGCTTTTATTACAGTTATATATTTTAAATACTACTTTATTTTGGCAAGTGCCGCCGTAAAGGTTGGCTTTACTTTTTCCCAGGTAGCGCTCATCGATTTTGGGTCTATGTTTTCAGACAGCGTTTTTAATGAGTTGGCCAGTTGTTTATTGGTGGTTGCGCCTTTAACCTCAGTAGCCCATTTGTCTTTAATTTTTGCCCACGCTGCAGTAAACGCAGTAGACTTTATACCAGCCTGCAGTTTTTGCAGCAATCCTGAATTAGCTTTTGCATCGTCCGATGAACCAGCCTGTTTTTGAAAAGCGCTTTTGCCCTTATTAAACTCATCGGTTAGCGATGAGGAAGATATCTGGCCCGAAAACTGGGATATTAAATTGCCAACGCTTGACTTAGCTTCCGATTCCACTTTAGTAATAGTAGATCCGCCCACAGTTTGGCTTTGTGTAGCTGTTTTTTCTGCATCGGTAACAGACCCGGGCATACTCATTTGTGCATGAGCTGCAAACATGGCAAACGAGAACATTAAAGTTGACGACAGTTTTAATTTCATAATTGATGGGTTTTTAATTTAGTTGGCACAATATTCAGCAAATCGCGCTTATTAAATTTACTTTTTTATCAACTGTGCCTCATAAGCTGTGCAAAAACAACTGGTTACGCCAGATTACATACGTTGCAAACTCTTCTTTTCTACGTGCACCCTACTTGCTGTTCGGGCTCCACATATCTCCAATACATTTCCATCTTCCATCAGCCTGTTTTTTCCAAACCTCAATTGATTTGCCCAGTTCAACAACTGGCTTGCCTTTGGCATCCTTATAACTGAGGGTATATTCCTCAATCACGTAACCCAGTTCACCCGAGCGTGATACCTCGGCACTCTTAGCCTTCCAGCTAATCGAAACACCGGGCACGGAATAAAGCCCCTTGGCTTCTTTCTCTATTTCTTCTCTGGTAGTAAGTATTTTTTCGTTAGGCGGCAGTATCACGGCGTTATCAGCATAATAACTTAAAAAGCCCTCCTCCCCTTTCGTATTGGCGGCTAATGACCACATGCTATCGGCAGCCATTAGCGCAGCGGCCTCACTGCTATGGTCGGCGCTTATTACTGCGCTTAAACTATCAATGGTTTTCTGGTAACCGGCAACAACCTTGGGGTTATTGTTACTGCATGATGTAAAAAGCAGCAGCGCTGCAAAACAAGTGAGTGTAAAGTATTTCATGGCTTTAATTTTAAGCCAATGTAATATTTTTAATTAACCTATTCAATATAAAATTCATTATCCTTCCTACTCCACTTGAGCGAAGCGAAAGCGCTTCGCTCAAAGTGGGTCGCAAATGGATACCCGTTGGACAATGAAGCGGCCAACATCTTGACAATATTTCCTTGCAATCCTCGTTTTTAAAAAATGAAAATCGTTTTGCTGTTCATCACCTGGCAACATTTTGTTAACGCCTTATTTAACTGGTGTGTTGATATATTGATTGCAGGCGCCCATGTGTTGGGAATGAGTTACAACGAAGTCAATATCTGGATTTTCTGCATCATCGAGCCAGTGGTATTTTTATTGATGTTGGGGGTCATAATTTGGCAAGGCAGGCAAATACGTAGGTATAAATTTAAGGGCTGATAATTTAAAACATTTATAAAGCTATACCCACCGCTCTTGAGCGAAGCGTCCCCGCTTCGCTCCACCAAGCCGGTAGTCTCCAGACTACCGTAAAAACTACTGCCAAATACATAAATCAATCAATCCTTTTCTACCGCAATAATCGGCAGCGCTGCTGTACAAGTAATGTTCAGCCTCAGCCACAATACCAGCCCGCACCGGGTTTTGATGTATGTAATTAAGTTTAATAGCCCCTTTTTCGGGCTGTTCAGGCAGCAACTCTTCCGCATGGTTTTCGTGCGTCCATACCTGGTAATGCACGTTACGGCTGTGTGTGGTAGCGTGGTACTCAAATTCATGTAACATCCAGTCCCTTCGGCTTTCTGTATTATTTTTTACTTGCTCTATAATTTGTTTAGAAGTAAATCCTTTCAAATCGCCTACGGTGCCCGATAACTTACCGGTTTGGCTGGACAAAATACAGTGAACATGGTTGCTCATGATAACCCAGGCATGAACTTTAAGCCCCTTGCTGCGTGCA
>Ga0316217_10003437_pt1 | contig 18012 bp, 25 predicted proteins | sample 1anoAmetaG_FD_203633 | JGI IMG/M metagenome (GOLD analysis project Ga0316217, IMG submission 203633) | Freshwater microbial communities from Trout Bog Lake, Wisconsin, USA - 1anoA | ecosystem: Environmental > Aquatic > Freshwater > Lake > Hypolimnion/Profundal zone | place: USA: Wisconsin...
TGGGTGGAGACCTCAATTCCTTCTTAGAGCCCTTTTCCCCCTTGTACAACATCTTCCCCTAATCCGAAAAAGAGATGACCACTGTTAAGAAGAGGACCTCAACACAGGGGCAGTTCAACAAGGCCGAGAAGGTGGTTTGCGAATCCAAGGACAAAATAGTCTCAACCCTCAAGATCTTAGAAGGGAAAACGTCATACATCACGGGGAGTCACCCCAGCAGTGATAACTTGGTTCCTACTGACGAGCACCCTTTCGACCACTTTGTCCTGGTCGCAGTTTTAGAGGTAAAGAGTAATTGATTCCCACTGATTATATTGATTTAACTTAATTTTATTGCCATTCCTGGGAAATATAGCACTCACAACAAACCAGCTTTCAACAGCCAACTAACCACTGGCATGAACTCAGCTGCCGTGCATTCACTTCCATCCTCAATCACTCTCCTTGGCTCACCTAACCTGAGCCTATTGTTTGACTCTTGGTGTTCAACTTTTTCGGATGATGCTACTGTTGCATTTGGGAATTGTCAGTTAGCACTTTTTGAGTTGTTTTTGAACTAGCAAAACGAGTAAAGCAATTAAATACAGTTAAAATCAGGGCAAAGGGTTGTGGCTGAGTTCGTGGAAGTCAAACACATTTTTTGTGTATTCTTTGAATTCATGGACGAAAACTCCGTCTTCGTTGTAGTCATCATGCTAGCTTTTTATCTCTTTGACCCCATCATCGATGATTATGGGGCTTGTTTTGATTTCTTTCTTCAATTGGTGCTCTTCATTTTTTATGGCACTTTCACTTTAAACTTTTCCCCTCTTCACTTCCTAAGACTGCCACTCTGAGGCTCTTTGCATCTATTCGAGGGCTGTTGATGGGGAGTTGGGGTAGGACAAAAGGGGGAGATTGAGGATCTGTTCACAAGTGAGAGTATTGGTAGTGGGCATCAATTGTGCAATGTGATGAGGGATGATAGTGGCAAGGGGTTCTGTCTTTTTGCTGATAGCTACAAAATTCTAAAGCGTAGGACAGGTGTTGAAGTGCCTCAGGTTTCTTTTAGTAGCAGGCATAGTGTTTAGGGTAAATTACTATAAAATTATTCGCAAGTAGATCTAACATTCAGCAAATCAGGCAACAAAACTGCTATGGCTGATATCGCCCGAGGCAAGCTATTGCGAAAATGGGCATAATGGAGTTGTTTGTTTAAGGAGGAAATTTGGAACTATGGTTTGTAAGTGAATCAAAAAATAGATCATTTGTGGGGTTCGGTCTTGGCTGCCATTTCCTTTTGGAAGAGGGAGATGTAGAACTAGAGGGGCTGGAAATAGTTGGGCTCACTCCTGAAAACGAACTGTCCTGTGCTAAAGTTCTACTTGTGTATGTTCTACTTCATGTCGTGTTCGAACAGATTCGTATCAGACTGGTAACTGTTTACCGTCTTCTTCATCTCGACTCGCTAGAGGCTGGACTCAGACTACTACTTTTCTTACTTGTTCGCAGTTTGGTTAAATCTTATGGAGGTCTCGATCTTTATAGCCGAATCTGGTTTGGACTTAAAGGGGCTTTAGTTTTAGACACGTAGATCGAAAAGGTTTTAGTTCTGGGCTCTTACATCAAAAGGGGGCTAGTGTTAGATGCGTAAACCAGAGTCTTGAATCAACAGCTAGTCATTATCCTTGGACTTCTGTTACTGCAGCTCTGAAATAAGATTCTTTAGTTCCTCTATTTTGGAGTCTCTCTTAGAGAACAGCTTAGGATTCTGCGCTTCTTTCTCATCTTTTGCCTCTTTGTCGCATTTGACATCTACTGCGCAAAGATTGCCTGCTTAACTGTACTAATCAAGTAACAGTGAAGATTGGTCCTTGATTCTGATTTAAAGCGGCAGCTCAACGATCTGCAAATCTTAATCCTATTTGCTACTCTGTCCCTTCTTCAGCTACTGCGGCCTATGTTACTCTTAAAACCTTTCGTGATTGTCTTTTTCACTTTGTGATTTTTCAAAGAGCAGATCATCGTCTTCGGGCTATTTTAACTCTTCAAAGCCACTTCTCCTTGCAGCTGCATTAAAGGGTTTATGATAGTCTCCGAACTAGTATTAATTTGAGTAGGATTGGGTTTGCTTGACTCTGCTTGAACTTTTGGAATAGAAATTAGAGCTGCTAGAAGGACCGTTTGTCTAGCACTCATTCTTTTACTATAGGATATACTGGAACTCTCCATGGATGCTTTGTTGATTGTTGAGGTTTTCTTCCTAAATGAAGTAAATATCTATATTTCTTTAGGGCAACTCTTAAAACTGAGGAGTATTACACCACTACATTCTATTTCCAGGCGTTTAATATCCTTAATATTGCCTGAGAGATTCTTTTTCTTCCTATTCTTACTCTTACTCGTAATCTTACTCTTCTGCGTCTCTTTCTTCTTATGCTTACTTTCCCTATTCTACTTCCTTGAATTATTCATCTTACTTTGCATTCTATTCTTTTCTGGCGTCTTATTATTCTTTTGCCTCTTATTCTCCTTCAGCTCTTATTACATTTTCGTCCAACTTAGCTTATTTTTGATGATCTTAACAGGCTGAGTGATTGGACTTTTCTTATTCTAATTTAAAATCTTATCTAATAGGCACCAATTTGAATTACTTTTTGACTTACTAGCTCCTTTCTGCCTCATTATTCTCCTAGTCTTCAATGAGAATTTAGTTATTTTTGGGCGTCCTCAAGGGAGACTATTTCTCATTAAAAAGAACTTTCATTTCTGCACTTGCTGAAAGTTCATGATTTTCGATTTGCCCCAGCTAAAACTGACTGTTCTCAATTGATTTCTCACGCTCTTTCTACAAAGACTGCTTATCTTCTAGCTGCTAATCCGCAATCTATTCCCCTGGCACATTTTATATGTCATTCTCTTTACTGAGTTACTCACTTTCAGTCACTTCCAATATCTCACGCTATATCTATGTCAAGTGGCGGTCGGGAGATAGAGTCTGTATCAGCTCAGGAGCCCTTGCGTCGAAGCTGAATGAGTTCTTCTCTGAATGGTCACTTATATCCTGTTCTTCGAGAGGGGTGAGTGAGCTGACGCGGTTTTGAGCAGGGTTGGGGTTGACAAAGCTGTTTTAGTAGGTGAGGCCAATGAATGCACTCTGGAACATGCTTCCCTCTTCGCTCCTCTTGTTATTCTCAGGGTTGTTGCCCTAATCAGGAATGATTTCCGAGATGCTGGACCCTTCATTGAAAAATGCACTGTGGGGGTGCTACTTGTTGCTCTACTGGAGGTTAGTCTCAGTTATTAGGCTTAAGTTTTAGTCATTGGGAGTTGGGATTTGTCTCACATTGAGCTAGTTTGAAGCTAAGTTGATTTATTTAGTTGTGTTTTTCTTCTTGAAGTTGGGCTGAGTATCTTCTTTCAAAGCTCGCAAACTGATGACTGGTTGTGCTTCCACTTCTTGGCCCTTCTTAGGTTTAGGCAGATAGGACTAAAGGCCTGAGTCTGTTTCCTCAAACTGGATCAAGCTCTAGGTTTTCTTGAGTGCAGATTATTTTTTAGCAGCCTATTCTCTGATGCGTTTCTAGTACTTTTCCCTCTTCTCTCCCTTGACTTAATCTTTGTCCTCGTGCAAGCAAAAGAGCTAACTTTCACTCTCCACGAATTCCTCTGCGAAACTTCTGCTCCTATTGAGCTGCCTTCCAGTGTGCACAAAGAACAGCTTCTCCGGCTACTCATCCCTAATGTTGCGGACAATGAAGTCTTCGATTATTTAAGAGGAAGATATGGTGAACTGCTCCGAAGAGGGGACATTCAGCCTTCTGACGTTGATGGTTATTTCGGGGGTTATTCTGCGCGCATCTACTACATGGATAATGGCCTTATCTGCGAGTTTGTTTGCGCTTTTGTTGGTGAGGGTGCGTCCATTGTGGAACAGGATCTGGCTTTCGGGCGGAATCCTGAAGCGGGTAGAAATGGCTCTTGTGATATTGTCGATTTGGGTATTGGGGCGAATATGGACCAATAAGGCCTGTTTTTTGTTATTTCGGATATAGACGTCAAGCAGATCCGCAGGGCTGCCATTCGCACTCTGCTTGATCTTGGGCTTTGTGTAATTTTTCATTCTCCAACTATTATAAAGCTGCGGATAGCTCATTACTTTAAACTCATATCAAGGCTTAGCACTATTTCACTCAGCTACTGACATTTGCTCCTCAAAAATCAGTAAATCTTCAATTTGGCTTCCATCCCTAAATCCCACTTTTCAAAGCGTAACTGTGAGAAAAAAGAGTATTTCGTGTTTTATTACTATTTTGGCATTTATTTATGAAATTTCAAAGTCCAGAGAGTAAAGATGATGAAAAATGAATAAACTGCACAAATCCGTGAAAATGGTTCAAAATTTTGTTTTTAGGTTTTTGGGACTAGATAGCCGAATCTTTTTGCAGCTGCTAACTTTTTCAGCCTACAACTTGCCCATTATTTACACTCTATCATTCAGCTATGCGAATTCCAGGATAGCAATCTTTGTTTCATAGTAAGGGCAACATCTTTTATTTTTTTAAAGCTAAACATTTAAAACTGTTTGCTTTATTATAAACTCTTATATATGTAACATAACTAAGAGTCATCAAAGATAGCTATTGAGCTAGAATAGAAAACCCAACCCTCGGCCGCCAAGGTGCGCAACAGGAGATACAAAAAAATGAGTTAACTGAGAAACTAAGGTTTTTTCAGCTAGGACTCAATCAAACTGAGACACGTAAATACCACATAATTCAGCCTTTGCTCTATCACAACTATCTTGGCAAGCACTCCCAGAGGAACGTCAAAGTAGAACAAACAAGCTGCACTTTGAGTCAGTTTTTGTAGAAAAACTTGATCAACCTTGAATATAAGTAAAGACTTGCCCAAGAATTAGAGATGCAGATGGAGGAATAGCAGAAGAAGAATCACGAATAGGGTGAGGACAGTTGGCAGCTGCTGTAGGAGTGCAGCGGAGAAATCACTCTCGGCAAATAGTAGCTGTAAGAGGAAAGCAACAAAATGAGAAAGTGGGAAATCGTGGAGGAGGAGTAGGTGGAACTTTAGGAGCAGAACCTCATAGACCACGCAGAACAACTCTTCCTCTAGGGCAAAGTCGATAAGGCCTACATCAACTACAACGAAATCGACAACTGCTCGTAAATATGGGGGTATTTAGAGATTAGGACTCAATTCGCGAGGAAGACAGGGATGAGGAAGAACGCTACTTCACTGCGCAGGACAAGCAGGACGCAGAAGAGGATTAGAGGATCAACCAAACCTACTTTACTGGCATACAAGATTATTGAGGGCAATCCGAACCGAAGTGATTTTTAGTGGTGGTCTAAACCAAATTTGTAGCTGCTTAAGTTTCATAAATCACTAGACTGAAATGGGGGGGAGTTCTCGGTCAGTGGAACTGTTCTACTCACTGCATTCGGGGATAGATTAGTGCTGATAGTTGGAGATGAGCAGTTTTTCGAAATAGTTGAGGCGAATCCTTTCTCTCTGCAAGGTCTCATTTAAGGTTTTGCTGTGGGCTTCTTCCTTCTTGAGAGCGCAGCAAGCCTCATAGAACCTTTTCTCTAACAGCTCATATTGTCTGTAGTTGTTCTCCAGAATGTAGTTGAACTTCTCGCTTTCCAGTTTCTTGAAAGACTTCATGCTGAGCTTGAGCTCACTTACGTACTTCTAGTAGCGGTAAAGACGTGTCTTGATTTCGGCCTAGTTTTAGATGCATCGGAGAGCTCGAATCTATATCTGGTTAGTTTGTTAGAGACTCTATTTGAGTTATTTTACCTTTATTTACAGTTACTCTTTGATACTTAGGAGTGACAGATTCTGCTGAGTCAGCTCATGCAAACACTAGAGCAGACCTTCTTTCTCACGTTTTTGTTCTAATATCTTATTCTCTAGCTCAACCTTCGACTCCAGACTCTTTCTCTCCAGTACAATATGAGACTAAAGCTAAAGAGACAGTTGCTGGTTGCGCAAGGTCTAGGACTGCAAATGCTAAGTAAGTTCCCTTTTCCTATTTTAAAGCACCAGGAATTCGCTTAGTTTTTCCTGATAAATTTTGGTCTTCTGATTACACTATTTTAGGCTATTGTCTTTGCTGGCTATTATTTGAGTAAGCTTTGATACTTAAACCTCTAAAGTGCGATTTTTGACATTCAACCCCTTTATGGTTTGAATGTGGACTTCTAGTTCTTTTGGCAGCAGCAACAAATCAATCAAAGGATCTTCCAAATCTTACAAAGATAATTCATGGTTCAAATGACTTTTTGTCGATTTGAGTCCAGTTTAGCTCTATGTTTAACTTATATTAATCTCCTGTCTCAGTACCTTGATATGATATATGCCATTCTTTTGATTCATTTTTCTTACTTTATTGATTGTACTCTAGGCTATGCTTCTAAAAATGAGACCATTGTATGATTTGGGAAAGTGCTTAATCGAAAGCATCTCTTCAAAAAGATGTTAGAGTTCTTGGTTTGACAGTATTTTGTGCTAAAAACAGACTTATTTGTATTGCTGGCAGTCCATTCTAAGCCATTCACTGCATTTATACTGCTAAAACACGAAAAGTGACAGTAAGCTCCAGCTTTTCTCACAAACGAGAAGCCACTCCCAATCTTGCAAATATTTTTTTATGCTTTACACCAGAATAGAGCAATAAATCCTTTTTATGTTTCTTTACTGAAGAAGTAAGGAATCAAGGCTGCCGAAAAAGGGCACTTGGATGCTATTCAGTAATTACAAGGTATTTGATTTGACTGCAACTTCATAGATATCTTTGCCCCCTGAAATTACAAAGTGTTTATTATCTAAGTTCTGTTTTTCCTTCAGCCGATGAACATTTGCCGAATTGATGTCACTAATGACAATATCAGCCAGTTCTCTAAAGATGTCAGCAAAACTCGAAAGCACTTCTTGATCAGTTTTGGAGGCAGGAATGTACACTACTCTATAGCTTACTCCTCCAACTGCTACAGTCTACTGAGATACAAAGACTAGACTACTCTAGTCTTAGTTTTGTTCCTCTATTGTGAATGAAGAAATAAGTGATAGACTTTATCTTGCAAGGGCTGCTATAACTATCAACGGGAAAGGCTAATCTAAGCGAATCTCTTCATTCCATCTAATTTGTCCGGGCATGCCCTTCTGTTTTCGATTCAGTGATATCCAAGGCTTTAAATTGATGCTAATGCTCATGTTTAACGATTACTTTTATTATTTAGATCAACAATATTTACAAGTTTCTAGAAAAAGGGAAACAATGGCCATAAGTAAATGATTTTTTCCCAATTAAATAGACGTTTTATTGCGATATATATGAGTTTTGTAGCTAATTTTTACACATCAGATTGCTTCAATCCCAAATCTTCTTTGATTCAGCATTCTTCTTGTTCTGTTGCTCCTATTTCATTTTTTTCTTGCATTCAAATGTTTCTAAAACTGGCTTGTTGATGCCATCCATCCTGAATACGACTTTTAAAGAATAGCTTAGAGTTGATAACACTTTGAAAATTAATAGAGAAAAGGCTATTTTAGGGTTGGGACATGCAAAAAAGCTTTTTACTGAACATAACTAATAAAAAGGTCTGCTTTATATGCATTTTGAATAATTTGTGAAATGGAATTAAATAGTGAATTTCCACTGCTCAGAGGGTGAGAAAGTTCTGGAAAAAATCCAAACTCATCTTTAGCTAAGTCGCTAAAAAATGAGGCAAAAGAACTTTTGCAAATGATTTTAGCATTACTGATAATATGTTGCTCATCTATAACTTAAGAAAAGCTTTGCCAAAAATCATATTTTAACCTCAAACCTGTAGACATTCACCCCAACTACCCTGAAACCCCTTCTCCGCAACCCCACCTCTATAATGCTGATAAAGCATCTGGTCTCTTGCCGGACGCCATAGTATTACTTCATTTAATTAATAACTTTACCGCAAAAAGGAATGATATTCACTCAACTTCGAGAATTGCTTGATAGAGAATGACTATCTTTATTAATATTACAATAACTGCGTCAATGTTATAATTTTACTATATGAGCAAACTATACCAAAAGTCAAAGCCTTAGACTTTAATGCAAAATCCCTAAAAAGGCGTTTTTTACACAGGCTTCCCTTCCAAATTTTAGTCCCTCTCCAAAATTCAAAAGAATGCTTAAAAAAAAGCCTGTTTGGGCAAATCCGATTTCAACTTAAAAAAGGACACCCCTCGGTTAACAGAAAATAAATGGGATTTTCCGAACTTCTCCCAAAACAAACTAAGTTAATCGGATAGGCATCGGCCAAAACAGCAGCCAATCGTTGAAAAGCCAACTTATTTGTCAACTGTTTGGTCACAAATAAAAGATAAGTCTCAGTGCTCACATTCTTACATCGTCCCACCAAACTACGATGAATTCCCTTGCCTCGCTCTGAGGAAGACTGAAACTTCCTAGACAAAGAGCAGCATTATACAAACCGAAATTTTCGGTAATAGGATCCAAGACTTCCAAATGCTGAGAATTCTGGGAAAAGGGAGATTCGGAGAAGTCTTCCTCGCAAGGTACCTAGTGATGTATTCAGTGACAAGCGAACTGGCTTCATAGGAGCAATGAAGGTTCTTGAGAAAAGCGAGATATAAAAGTTATAGCCTGAGTAGCGATAGAAGATGATCAAGCAGCTGACCAACGAAATCAAAATCCAGTCCTATATGAACCATCCCAACATAATCAAGCTTTATACTTTTTTCCATGACGCATAACACATCTACTTGTTCCTTGAGCTGGGCACTGATGGCCATCTCCTGGACTTGCTAGGAAAAAAGGGAAAGCTTGAGGAAGAAACCACCTCGATTGTCGTTCGGGAAGTCACAAGGGGAATCAGATACATGCATCAACAAAAGATGATTCATCGGGACATCAAGTTGGAAAACATAGTGCTCACTTGCGTACTTATCAAGTTACTCAGGGAATGGCAAAGATTTGTGATTTTGGTTGGGCGACTTACCAATCTAAAAGTTTGAGGTCTACTATCTGCGGAACCCCACTTTATCTGTCACCAGAAATCTTAAAGGGCAAACACTATAACCATAAAATAGACATCTGGGCGATTGGGACTCTTGCTTTTGAAATCGCAGTGGGAGAAAACCCTTTCGGAGTCAAGAGAAGAGAAGATCTAAAAAAGATAGTCACAAAAGATCTGGAAATGAATGTAGGTTCTCCTTAGCTAAGGAGTTTCATTAGTTTTATTCTACGTAAGGATCCATAGAGACGACCTGACGCATAGATTCTAATGAAACACCCCTTCATCACCAAGTATAAGCACATCTAAACCTCATAGTAGATATGTGAGCTTACTGCAAGATGATATTTTTGATTTTTCATGAGTTTGAGAACCCGAAAACACACTCAATCTGATAACTTCATAGAGCCAAAGTTTGGAGCTACTGAAGTTCATATAAGATTGGTATTCAACCATATTTCAATCATTTTTGAAGAGCATTTAGGCTCTGTTGCTGTAGTTTTTACGCAATGGTTATAGTTATAGCGTTGTTCCTAGAGTTTTGGTTTTGCTTTATAATGAAACCTTCGTCCTAAAGTTTCTTTACTTATTCCTTTTTCAACGTTCACACTTCTTCCTCAGATTAGTTTGAATTCCCTTTTTTGTCCTCTAGCTTAAGATTGTTTTCTTGTTTTCAAATGTGCTTTGGCTTGTATGTTTCCTTCTCTTCTTTCTTCAATGTTGCTATCGCTACAATAATAATCATTTTGAATCATTACTTTAATCCATGAAATTATTGTAATGGCTGTCAAACACATCATTAATATTTGATTAGATAATTTCTGTTTATATTTATTGACTGATGTTGCAAAGACTGGCCAAAAATTTAGTAACCCGTAACATTTATCCATTCTCTGGTGGATATTTCTCCCACAGGGAATCAGAAACCAATAACGATTCAACTCCCTTCGATTTCAGTGCTGATAATTACAAGGAAGTCCAAAAAATATTGAGTAAATACCCTTCCAACTGGAAAAGATCAGCAATCATTCCACTCCTTACCCTTGCCCAGAAACAAAACGATAATTTCCTCTCGCTGTCAGCCATGCGCAAAGTAGCCAAAATCACCTAAGTCAATGAGATGGATGTGTATGAAGTCGCTTCTTTTTACACCATGTTCAATAGAGAAAGGGTAGGCAAGTTCCACCTGCAAATCTGTGGCACTACTCCTTGCCAGCTAAAAGGCTCTGAAGAAATCATAGCCACCTGCGAAAAGTATCTTGGCATCAAAAATGGAGAAACTACAAAAGACGGCTTATTTACTATCCAGTAAGTTGAGTGCCTAGGAGCATGCTCCAATGCCCCCATGATTCAAGTTAACGGAGAATGGGTCTATGAAGACCTTACACCTTAAAACACTATTCAGCTTTTAGAAAACCTCAAGAAAGGAACTGACAAGAAAGGACCTCAAATCAATAGAAATGACTGTGAGGGCCCACAAGGAAGGACCACCTTAAAGGTATCTCTTAATATATGAAGGGCGTGGATTTGAATGCTTAGGTGCGCTTTGATCGAGATTTTGTGAAAGCAAAACAAGATTGGTAAGAGGCAGAACGTAAGAGGATCTAAGAAGAAAAGCGAAAGGCTGAGTAGGCAAAAAAGATAGAGGAATAACGTCGTAAAAAAGAAGCAAAATCAGCTTGATTATGCGTAAATAATCCTTTAATTTTCAGATTAGGCCTATCCATAAAGACTCAATCTTTAGATGAAGTCTACCCCAACTCATAGGTTACCTTTTTAACTTTTTTTTCACTTAATCTGCGTGAAGCAGTGAAACATATGTATAGTTAAAGTATATCCATTAATACCCAAATTGCCAAAAGCTATTTGTAAGAATTCATCAGATATTTGGTTTGATCAATCTACTTTCCAAAGCGTTTCAGTGAGAAAAAATGAAACCCTCAAATTTTCTCTCTTGGTTCGACCCTAGTCCTCTTTTTCAACCAAAACCTATGCTAAATGAGATTCCCGTGAATAAAACAAGAAGTTATTTGCATAGCTATTCGAAGATCTAGCTTGCTTTAGCCCTAAATATCTGCGAGAAATCGATAGAGAAATTGGGAAAAAAGTAACAAAAATATTAATCATTGATGAGAGAGAGTCTATTTGGATTCTTCTAAGGCTGAATTTGACTCTTCTGTATCTTCTTCGTAGGTGTTTTAGAAGGTGAATGGGGGGAGCTTGGGAATCTTGCGGATGGTTTTCATGTAGACCATCTTTATATCTTCTGAGTTGAGCTTGTATTTTTTGAGTTGTGACTCAAGCAAGATATATTTTTTTGCCATCGTTAGTTTTATTACAATTATAAATCACAAAAACCCGATTACACTTATTCCTCCTTTCTCTGCCCACGAACTGCAAAGAAAACACTTCACTCACTTTGTTTTGTACTAAGTACTCAGATTTTTGCAATTGGCTATACCATTTTCTCTTTTTCTATGAAACGACGTCAAGGAAATATAGAAGTTCAAAGAAAAGTACTAACTCATGGAAAATAATAGTTGCTGTAATTCATACAAACTTGGATCCAAAGATGAATATTAGGGAAAACTTGCAATTCTCAAGCAATTAACTCTTAAATCATAGATCTACTGAAAATGTCAGCTTGGAGCAAGTAACGCCAAAATAAATCCCAAGAGGCCTAATGGCAAAAGACATCATTTTGAGTACTAACATACGATTTTATCGAAGATTCGAAGATGGTCATTAGTCATTTGCAGTAGAATTGCATACCTTACTACTAATAAAAATCATTTGCTTTTAATTAACTGAAGCAGCCTTATTAGAACCCTAGAGTTCAGACGAATCTGTTCCTCTTGATTGGCTGTGGTTGACTTTGAGGCAAATTGGAGATCAACCTCGTCAGGACTGAGCAATTTGGTCCTTGCTTTCAAACTGCATTTGTATTGTCGGATTTGGCATTACTGTTTGAGTAGCTTCTCCTTCAGCCTGTCCTTTTCTTGCTCTAAGATGCTGATTATTTATAAGATGCTATCCTTGTTTTATTTCGAAGTACTATTTTTTATCTAGTTTAATTATTTTAACTGGGTCTAAAAAATCTGATTCTTTTAACTTAAGAGCAAACTTCTGGGTTCTTTCTTTTCTTACCCTGCTTTTGAACAGTTCTGACCAAACATTTCGTTCATATCTATCTTCAATCTGAACTTTTATGCTTTGGTAAAAGGCTATTCTTCTGTGAGGAAATCGATGGGACTGCTGCAGCCCTAATCCTTGATCCAACTTTTCTCGTCAAAGATTTAGTTGTATAGCTTTTAAGGCCTTGCTTTTAGCAAAGGTTGAGTTTGTGGCGAAATGGGGGCTTTTCCAAGGTTTTACTGCCAAAGATGCTCTTCAATATCCTACTCAGCCCTTGAAGAAAGTTCCTCAATATTAGAAAGTTCTTAAAAATGCGTCATGGCAACATTCCTGTAGTGTTGGGTGGTTGCCTGGAGTTGCTACTGGAAGTAGCTGGGAGTTTGGGTGGTATTGAAGGATTATTGATAGGGCGAATTTTCTTACTAGAACCCCGATTTGTCTATCCACAATAAATCTTCAGTTTCCTCGCAAATTAGAATTGAAGTTTTATTTTTCTAAGAAAGGCTAGGAGAAGTCGCCCTATTGGGTTCTTTCTGGCAGCGGCTAGCATCCAACCCTCCTAGTTGTTCTGTTTGGTCCTATTCTTAGCTCTCAACGATGAGCATTTCCAGTGGTTATGTCGGTTCGACGATCAGGATTTTCTCTGGCTCGTCCATTTTGACCTAGTTGAGCCAAATGATGGAATCGCTGTTGGAGTCGGCCTGCGAGTTGCCGCTTTTCGAGCGACATCTGGAACTTATGATGAGGGTGGAGAGGGAGGTGTCGTGGAGGGGCGAGCGTTCAAATTTTTTAGGTTTGCTGGGTTTGCCTTTCTTTCTGGAGTGGTAGTTCAGCTGATCCTACTTTATAGTCTAAGAGTGGTTAAATGAATTACTCATAATTATAACATTTATTATATTTTACTACCACATTCATCAACTGAGTTCCGTTAGCCTTTTGGCACCCCCAAAAAATGAAGATACCAAACTTAACCCAGATGGGCTTGGAAGATAGCACAAGAGCAAAACATCAGCATTAATCTTTGCTGACTAACCAAGACTAAGGAATTGTGTAATCTTAGGTTAAATTTTTGTTGAAGTAACATCTCGGAAAAACTCTCATAAATTAAAAAACTGAGTCAACCAGCTAACCCAAACCTCAACAATAACTTCTCAAGAGTTACTTGTGACAAAGCTACAGTTAAAATGCATCGTATGAGGCTATATGTATCACTTCACATTCAAAAGAAGGTTTTGTGGAGTTGGCCTATATTTTTCTATAGGTTGTCCTGACTCTCATCATGAATCCACTGCTTGAAGTAGTGGAAGTCAAACACATTGGGGTAGGAAATCTGCTTGCTGCCAAGCCACTTGAGGAAGAAGGGGAAGTTTTCGCCAACCTCCTTCCTGCTGAAGATGCGGTTCACCATGTGGCAGCAGAACAGCCTCAGCTTTATCTTGTTCCGGGTATGGGCGTGAATCTTTTTGTTCTCATGGATGCTCTTGAAGATATGGGAGGTTGTTGAACGGTAGGCAAATTTGAGCTACTAGAAGGATTTTTAGACCACCTCTGATTTGTAGCCTTTTTCGAAGTTTTTGATAGGCATCTAACCCAAAACATGCCCCACTTCAATGTAGGTATCCTCAAACATGAGATGGGCCTTCATATTCTCTTACTAGAGAAGAGTCACAAAAGTCTTATATTCAGGTGTTTTCGTACACTTTTTCCAGTTGGCTTTATCTACATCCGCATCAGAGAGTGCCTCTGGCAGTTGTTCTGCTGAGAGACTTCTCAAAAGAGGGTCAGAGTAGAAGATCTACACCTTGAGAAGGTAGTACTTCGCAGCCAACCTTTCCGCATACGTCAAGTAAGAAGAGTAGTTATCATATAACTCATTGGCACACTCTCTCAGATAAAGCAGCTTCTGAATCTCGAAGTTGATCTCTTCGAGCTATCTCTCCAGATGCTTTGACTGGGGGCTGACTGTCTTCTTCCTGAGCAGCTTTGCTCTGGTCTCATCTTCGGGCTAGTTGTTGTTGTAATCATCGTCGTTGTCGAACTGGTCCTTTTGCATCTACTACTTCTGTTCCAGCTTATTGTAGAACTGCGCATTTTAGCTGAATTAGTGCTCATAGTCTTTGAGAAGAGGGTGTTTGAGGATGGCTGAGAAAGTCATCCTCTTTTTGCCGTCCAGCACGAAAATCTTCTTAAAGAAGTCATCAAGTTCAGCAGGCAAATCTTTAAGTCTTTCCTTTTTGGTCAGGGTGGCACTCAAGCTGAAGGCTGGAGTACAGCGACGTGCGATTTCTGCCTTCATATCGTGACCTTGGTTATGTGTGGATTACCTTTGAAAGGGTACTCTGCGAAGAGCATGAAGTAAAAGAGCACTCCAAGAGCCCAAATGTCCACCGAAATGCCATAGTATGAGTTGCTGATGATCTATGGAGCCATGTACTTCTCCGTACCACAATGAGTCTTAGCCCCAACTCCACCGATGGATCGGGCAAAGCCGAAATCGGCAATTTTATAAACCATTTCGCCTCCCTCCTATTTTTTGAGAAGAATGTTTTATGATTTGATATCTCTGTGGATGAAGTTTTTTTAGTGAATGCACTTCAAGCCCTTGAGCACCTCAACCAGCACTCTCAGAGCCTGTTCGATAGGAAAGGTCTTGCCAGGGAGCCGAGCCTGGTAAGTGAGAAGGTTTCCTTGGTCGCAGTACTCGAGGATGATGAGAATGAAGTCAGGTGTATCCAGAGCTGCATCTTGGCGCACAATGTTCTTGTGGGTGAGCTTTTTCATGATGTCTATCTCCTGCTCGATGTATTTTTGCAGGAAGGGCTTCTTTTTTATCTGCGCCTTTGCTATAACTTTGACAGCGAACATCTGTTCGGTTGATTCTATGTGTGGAGAAAGGTACTTTTGCGAGAGAGAAGCACTTCTCCGAAAGCGCCCTTGCCGATGGAGCGTATAACCTCATAGCCCCTGTCCTCCAGTGCCTTCCTCATGTCTTAGAACTTCTTCTTCTCCATTATAGTAAAAGAAAATAACAAGTTCAAATAAGCCAAAGCATTTAAATATGGCGCTGACCAAAACTGAAATAAATCACTTCCTGCAAACTAGCATCAGTGGTTGGGGCAGACTAGCCTCAGTAGATGCTGCAACTGCAACCCCCGCTGCAGCATCCGCTGCTGCCCTCGCTGCCGTAAGATTTGAAGTACTACTGGTTGTTCTAGACCGAGAAGTATTCAGAGATTGAATCCTACTCATGTCTTTTCTCGGCCTACTCGCCTGTGCTTTTGATTGGCCAGTATTCAGTCAAGTTGGCTAGTTTTCCCCCGTACTGAGCCTCTAACTGGTACGGATCAACAAATTCGAGAGCCTTTTTCTCCTCCCCCTTGGGGATAATCACCAGCTTTTTCTTCTGGGACTCGGTTAGGAAGTTGCTGATCACGCTCCAGATGAACCCTATGCCTGAGGAGTTGTAGAGCAGGGTCCTCTCGGTAGAACCGCAGTAAAAGACTCCTACTTTTCTCATCTCTTCGTAGAGGCTGAATATGGGCAGACTGCTGAGAGAAACGTTGTTGAGGTCGGCGATGACTGTTATTTTCTAGGCGTGGTAGGGAACGAGGCGGAAGGCGTAGACGATGAGCATGAGGTAGTAGTAAGGGTTGAGGATCTCTTCGAAGGGCTAGTCAAAGTCAACCCTTTAAATCCTCATCACAACAATGGGTCTCAGCCCCTTGTCGCAGCCGTAGGTGTAAAACATGCCCTTGCCCAGTTTGCTGATGGTGGACTCGTCCAACTTGGTGACCACGGGATGGCGATGGTAGTTGATGACATCCTTGATCCTCTGGACAACCTTTTCCTTGTCGAACTTGGCCATGTAGGCGTGCTTGAGGATGAGTTCGTCGCCTATCCTGCATAAGGGAAGTAGTACTTTTCGTGGATATTGTGATGCAAGAGTTCCGTTCTGATTTCGCTGATTATTTTGAGCTACTTGGACTCGTAAGGAACGTTGTAGTAGATCCTCCTGCGCGGCGCCTCGCTGTTGCCCTATGTAAAATACTCGCTCTCTGGATATGGTGGGACCTACCTGGGATCTGGATGGAGTAGACCGCGGGGGGCGGGCGCAGGTGCTAGAAGTTGTTAGATTAGAGGATTTTGTGGAGGTTGACCTTCTCGAAGTCGGCCAGCATACCTGCTTAATCTGTTATAAAGGCAAACTGAGTTTGAATTTGCAATAAAGACCAATAAAGCTGCCTTAATGCTTTAATTACTCAGATTGAGATGCAATAAATAAGCAATGACTGTTTGGTAGTTGCCTTGTGGTTGACCAATCCAAAACCATTTGCTATGTTAGTAATAAGATGAGAGATTATCTGATGATTGGCGAACTCAGCTAGGATGGATATGTTCGAGGTGTGCAAGTATAAAATTATTGACTAATTAATATCATCCTGTAAATATTGTTGAATACTTTTGTTGTTTCCAAGCATATTACAACCAACCTCAGTTATAGAGAATGGGCTGGACAGGAGCAACGTCTGCCAATTACGACACTACACAATATCATCGCCAGCATCTATAACTCATGGCTCTCGCCTTATAGCCTCTAACTCAATCTCTGCGACTAACGCAGGAGAAAATGGACAAAACCTGCATAGGGCATGTTGGAATCGCTGAGGTTGAGTCTGCAGATAATTTTAAATACTGGTTAATCTACTTATTTGTGATGGCTATTTGTAAGAGTTCATTATAATTTATATCACTAGTACTTAATAGCAACATGATTAATCCTAATGACAGCACTGCTTAACTCAACTAGGCCTACACCAGAATACTGAATGATATACTATATAAAATTGCCATTCTTTAGAATCCTAATGGCAAGGAAACCTCATACTAGATCAAGCAACCTTAGCTGAAATATCCTGTGAATAAGACTCATGTTAAAAAAGGAACTGAAGTTTATCAAAAGATCCTCAACCATATTTCTCAATTTCAAAAAGCCAAATAGACGAAAAAAATGGATGAGAATACCTTTTTAACCTTGCTAGCCAAAAAAGACAAGACCCAAATGTTCAATATCCTAAATAAAAATCTAAAGGTGAGTGAACATGTGGCAACCGGCATCACCGATCAGATATGCTTGGGAAACTAGACTATAGAGAACATGAAAGATATTAGTTAGTCCTTACAAATCTCAGACTTGCCACAGAAATCAGTGATTTCATAGATAAAAAGTTTGGTCAAATTGAGATAAAACTGCATTAAGCAATAGAGAGTGCACTACTTATTTACTCAGCTAAACAGTTCTAAGTTTGACTAGTCCAGCAACTTTGTTAAGCAATAGCTCTCAGAAACATTCAGACAGCAAGCTCTTAAATATATTGAGGATTCAAAGGGTATTAATGGTCATATCGATAATATCTACAAGCTGCTGAATAATAAATATGTGAAATACAGGAGCGATGTTTAAATGGTTGCCTACAAAGATCCCAACAAAGCTTTGAATGATATATGCAAATAAATTGATCGGAGAAGTACCACAGTTTATGGCTTTGTGTAGGAAGTTTAAAAATTGAACTTTATCTCCAATAAGCCAAAGGGAGTTAACGGTAATATCAAATTTTCAGATAAGCTATAAAACATTCTCAACCTGTTAAGAGGAGCAAACGAAGGCCAAGAAAAACTACGCAAAATAAAATCTAGCTACTAGGCACTCATTTACATGCTCAACTAGCACAAGAATTTGCTAGATAAGATCAAAGAAAGAAATGCAAGGAAAATAGTTATAGATGTATAAAAAAATCTAGAAGAAACACTCAAGTAGTATTAAAAAGAATTCAGAACCCATTTTGAAGCAGCCTTG
>Ga0316217_10003439_pt1 | contig 18010 bp, 16 predicted proteins | sample 1anoAmetaG_FD_203633 | JGI IMG/M metagenome (GOLD analysis project Ga0316217, IMG submission 203633) | Freshwater microbial communities from Trout Bog Lake, Wisconsin, USA - 1anoA | ecosystem: Environmental > Aquatic > Freshwater > Lake > Hypolimnion/Profundal zone | place: USA: Wisconsin...
TGCCGTGATTATAGGAGGAAGTGGAAACCTCCTCTCGCTTGGTCACCACCTTGACGGGCACGGTCAAGACGGGCTGCTCGTTGTTGTCCGACCATTCCGACACGCTCTTGCCCACCCGGACCAGGATTGAGCCGATGACCACGACAAAGATCACCACAAAAAAAAACATGAAGATGGCGGGTGGCCCGGAGGAAAAACCGGGACTGCCGAATTGCGCCAGCAGGCCGACTCCGCCGGTCGCCAGACCGGGTTGGGTTTGCGTGATGGATTCAACCAGGAACATAGTTTATTTCATGGGTTCACCGGCATTGTTTTTAAACGGACTTTTCCACGCAAACGTAGTTTGGGCGACGCCGTTTGCTTATGGCCCTGGCGGCGGCAGGTGCCGCTTCGGATGGCCGACGAAGAAATAAATGAGCGCGCCGAGCCAGTGGACAAAGACGATGACCAGCACCCACGCGATTTTTTCGCCTTCGGTCAGGCCTTTGTTTTGGACGGCCGAAATCAGCATCCAAATCCAAAAGACCAGGAGCGCCAGCACCAGCGGCAGACCCACCAGCAGCGCTAGCAAGATGAAAATAATTTCCATTCCGCCGAACATGATTTGGCCTTTTCAGTTGGTGCGGCCGAAAGGCCGAGGCGCTGACATTTGATTTCAGAGCCTCCGCCTGTCGGCGGCGAATCGGTTACTTGGTTCCACCCGGCTCTTCTTTGCCCATCGCTCGTTTCAGCGCGGGCACTTGTTCGAGCAGTTTCTCGAACTTGATGCCGGTGAGGCTTTCGATCACCGGCGGCAGTTGCGCGATGATTTGCGTCACGTCGCCGGTGAGCTTGCTCGCGCCGCCGCCGGGACCGTTGCCGGAATTGATGATGACCATCCGCTCCATCTTCGCGAGCGGCTCGCTGACCTTGCCGGCGATTTCCGGCAGGATGCGCACGATCATTTCGATGACGGCAGCTTCGTTGTAATTCTTGAAGGAATCCGCCTTGGCCTGCATCGCGGAAGCGGTCGCCTTGCCTTGCGCCTCGATGACGGCGGCTTCGGCCAGCCCGCGCGCCTTGTTCGCTTCGGCCTCGGCCAAACCGGTCGCCTTGGACACATCGGCGTTGGCAAAACCTTTGGCTTTCGCGGCGGACGCCGCGCCGGCGGCTTCCGTTTCGAGCTGGAATTTCGTAGCATTCGCCAGCGTCTCGACGCGATAGCGTTCGGCGTCGGCGGGCTTCTGGACGTTAGCTTCCAACTCGCGCTGTTTGCGGAGAATTTCCTGCTGTTGCAGTTCAATCTGCTTCTGTTTCTCGACGATTTGCACCTGCACTTCTTCGGCCTTCACCAACTGGCCGGTCTTGAATTTCTGCAAATCATACGCCAGATCGGCCTCGGCTTTTTTCTGGTTCACCGTAGCCTGATAGCCGGCGACATTGGTTTGGTATTCGCGCTGCGCCTCGGCGATTTTCGAATCAGCGGCAAACTTCGCCTCCTGTCCGGCCTGCGTGGCTTGCGAGGATTTGATCATCGCGTCGCGGTCGGCTTCGGCCTGCGCGATCTGCGCGTCGCGCTTGACCTGGGCGATGCGCGGTTTGCCGAGCGCGTCGAGATAGCCTTGCGTGTCACGGATGTCGCGAATGGTGAAGCTGACGATGCCCAGGCCCATGTTCGCCATGTCGCCGGCGGCGACTTCCTGCACCTTGGAGGCGAACGCGTCGCGGTTCTGGTAAATTTCCTCGACGGTCATCGTGCCGAGAATGGCGCGCAGATGGCCTTCGAGCGTCTGCGTGGCGATGTTGCGGATTTCGTCCTGCGACTTGCCGAGAAATTGTTCCGCCGCCGTGCGGATGGAAATGTCGTCGCCTTTGACTTTAATTTGCGCCACGCCATCCACCTTCACCGGCACACCTTTGCTGGTGTAAACTTCCGGCGTTTGCACGTCAATTGTCAGCAGTTCGAGCGACAGCAAATCCACCTTCTCGAAAATCGGCATCACAAAAGTGCCGCCGCCTTTGACGATGCGGAAACCGACCGTCGTGCCGTCCTCCAGCTTGTGCTTGTTGCCGGATACGATCAGCACCTGGTTGGGGCCGACCTTGGTGTAGCGGCTGAAAATCATGTAAAGCAGCACGAACACGACGATGACGATGACGACCGCCGCGATGATGCTGATGCCGCCTTGCACGATGTTTAATTGGGCGAGCATGGGAACGAGGTTGAGTTGCATAATGTTCTTTGGTTGGTGAATTTCAGGAGTTCAAATGGGGATGACGTAAAATTGCGTGCCGACCACGCGGGTGATTTTGACCAGCTTGCCCGCGCCGATGGCTGCGCCGTTTTCCGTGCGTGCCGGGGCTGTGTAGCGGGAACCGCCCACGACGTAGGCGATTTCACCGACGCCATTTTCCGGGATGGGCGAGGCCACGCTGGCTTCCGTGCCGGCGAGCCGCGCGATGTGCGATTCGCTGGAGCTTTGTGTGTGGTTGAACACCGAGCGCAGAAACGCGAAGAGCACGCCCGCAATTCCCAGCGCGCAGAACAGCGCCAGCGGCGCGCTGATGATCACCGGTTTGGTCGGGGTGAATTCCGAAAAAATCAAGCCGAAGCCGCCGAACGCCGTGATGAAGGACGCAATGATCGTGGGGCTGAAAATGGAAATGCCGGGCATGTCGCTGGCATCCGCGCCGGCCTCCGCGTGGCCGCCGCTGCCGCCGACATGTTCCCCGTGGCCGCCGAAGAAATGCCCGGCAACAACGCTCACCAAAGTGAACACCAGCCCGACCACCAGACAAATTAAATAAATCATCATAAGCCTGATTCACGTTGATTTTGTCCGCTGATTAGACCACCAATCCCGCTGCCAATGCAAGCCGGAAGGTGAAGTGCTGCTGCCGCGTAAATCGTTGAATCGTGAATCGTTCATCGGCTTAACGGTGCAACGAGGCAACGGCTCACGAATGGTTCCACGCGATTTCATGCCTCCAGCAAACCGCATTGCCGTGGCAAATGCAGTTATAATTTCGGGCGAAATTCGGAATCGTTTCCCGCTTGCCAACCCCGCCGTCCTTTTCCATGTTCCCGCCATGCAATCCCACGAACTGCTCCGCGACGTCATCGAGAAAAAATCCGCCAAGCACGTCGCTACCGACCTCGAACTTTCCACCTCCATGATTTACAAGTGGACACAGCCGCGCGAGGGCGAGGGCAGCGGCGTGGAAAATCCGCTTGACCGGCTCGAAGCTCTGCACCGCAGCACCGGCGACCAGCGGCTCGTCCAATGGATTTGCCAGCGCGCCGGCGGCTTCTTTATCCAGAATCCCAAGAACGTGCCGCACCCGCATTTTCTGATTCCCGCCACCAATCAAATCGTCCAGGAATTTGCCGACCTGCTGCAAGTCATCGCCGGTGCCGCCGCCGACAATCAAATCACGCCGGCAGAGTCCAAGCAGATCCGCGCCCGCTGGGAGGAACTCAAATCCGTCACCGAAGGTTTCGTGGCTTGCTGCGAAGAGGGCAATTTCGGGCCGCTGAAAAAAGTCGCTGCTGCGCGATAGACGGTGTCGGTTTATCTCTGCGTGCGGTGGAAACACAGTTTCCGGCATTCGTCCACAAGTGTGACGGTGGTGGACGTTTTTTCGCGCGCTGAATTTTCGGACCGGCCCAGCAGCAGTGCCGTGCCGTGCCAGCCGCGCGGCGAAAGTTGTTCCGGCAGGGAAATGGATTTGGCCGTGGACACATTCATCGCCTCAATGCCGAGGCACAAAACCATTTCGGCGTCGCCGGCGCGCAGCCATTCGGCGGCTTCGGCCAGAGCGTTGGCTCCTTTTGTGTCCGGCGAAATGAGCGAGAGCACCGGGCCTTTCAGCCGGTGGCGGATGCAGATTTCGCCGATGACGGTGCTGGGCAGCGTGTAAGCGAAAATGCTGGGGCGAGGCGTCTGCGCGAAGCGGATGTCCGTGTCGAGCGAGCCGGTGAAACTCTCCACGCACACGCCGAGCCGGTCGCGGCGAGCGTCGGGCAGCGCGTCAAAATTTACGGCGAGCAATTCTGTCACCATGAAACCGATGCGACACATCAAGTCCATCCGCAGAAACCGCGACGGGTCGGAATCCGACAGTAACGACCAATGCAAACCATCAAGTTCGCCACGCGACAAATTTTCTGCGAGCGGTGACGGCCACGCGCGCAGACCGGTCTGGCCGTTGCCAAAACCTTCCGGGCCGAGATAGCTGGCGGCATGGATGGTCAAATTTTTCATGGCAATTCCCTTTGCAACACCAGCGCGGCATTGGTGCCGCCGAAGCCGCAGTTGATTTTCAAAATGTAATTCAGATTCGCCACCGCGCGTGGTTCGACGAGCAAGGAGTCCGGCACGGCCGGGTCGCGTTCGCGCAGACGCGGGGTGCCGGGCAGCAAATTGTTTTGCAACACGGCTACGCAGAGCGCCGTTTCCAAAACGCCGGCCATGCCGAGCGTGTGGCCGAAAATGCCTTTGTTGGAACTGAACGGCGGCACGCGCTCGCCGAAAACAGAACGCAGCGCGAGTGATTCCATGGCGTCGTTGTAAGGCGTGCCGGTGCCGTGGGCGTTGACGTAATCAATTTTGTCCGGTGTGATCTGTGCCTTGGCCAGTGCGCGCTGGATGGCGAGCGCCAGGCCGGAACCGTCGCGCGACGGGCCGGTGAGGTGGTTGGCGTCATTGCTGGTGCCAGCACCAGAAAGCAAAATGGCCGGTGACGAAACCAATTCTCGTTTCGCCAGAATGATGGCCGCCGCTCCCTCGCCGAGGCTCAGGCCGATGCGCGATTTGTCAAACGGCCGGCAGCCTTCGGGATCGAGCGATTTCAGCGAGTTGAAGCCGGACAGGACAAACTGCGAGATCAAATCCACGCCGGCGACCAAAACCACATCGGCGAGTCCACGCCGGATAATCACCGCGCCTTGCTGGAGCGCGCTCAAACCGGAGATGCACGCGGCGGAAACGCATTGCACCGGGCCGCGACAATCAAACGCTGCCGCAAGGTCGGCGGCGAGAAACGCGGGCTGAATCTGCCGCTGCGCCAAATCGGAAGCGGGCTGTTGGCGGACAAGTTTGTCGAGCGCTTCGATGTTGGCCTTGGTGGTTGAAAGCACAAATCCGCGTCGGGCGGCGGGAACGGAAGCCAAAATCGTCGCCGCATTTTTCACCGCTTCTCTCAACGCGGCGGCGGCGAAAAGAAAAGCCCGTGAATCAGCGTGTGCTGCATCAGCGCCGCGAAGTTGCGCCGTGATTTCATCCGCAACAAAACCGGCGACAACGGATTGGCTGGTTTTGCCGATGAGCAATTCGCGACGTTGCAACGCGCTGGCGTTCGAGAACACGGCGCGTTGCAGCGCTTCCATTCCCAGCCCGGCGGCCGTGACGACACCGCAGCCGGCGATGGCAATTTTGTTCACGGCTGTTTCCAAAGCGCTTCCCAAGTCTTGAGTTTTTCCAGCATGAACGGCGGCCAGTTCAAAATCAGTTCGCCCGCCGGCGTGGTGAAAACCTGGCTGGTGCTGCCGGTGGCGAGCAACGTGTTGTCAGTTTCGCGGCGAACTTCGTAATCAAAATCCAGTCGCGCGCTGTCGGATTTAAGCAGGCGCGTGGTGACGGTGAGCGTGTCCGGCAATTTCGCCGGCGCGAGAAAATTCACTTCGAGATGGATGACCGGGATGGCGATGTGCTGCTCGATGAACGCGGGATAATCAATGCCGAGCCGCCGGCCAAACGCGCGCCGGCCTTCCTCAAAATAATTGACATAATGTCCGTGCCAGACGATGTGCAACGCGTCCACTTCGTTGAAGCGAACCAGAATCGTGGTCTGATCCTCGATGTAGTCGCGTAGCGAGCTTCGCCGGATGGCGCGGCTGCGGGCGGAGTTGTCGGGTGAAGTCATGGTGTGGATTTTGCCGGAGCCGGCGCGGTGGTGGAAACCAATTCAGTTTTTTCCGCCGCCGGAGTTTGGTCCCAGAACGGAAAAATGTTGAACCACTGGAAAGGATATTGTTTCGCCACGTCGGCGAGGCGTGCGGCGTATTCGGCAACGTGCGGCTGCAACGCTTCGGTGCCGGCACGCAGGATTTCGCGGGGAATGAATTTTGCGGGGAACGAGAAAAAACGGTAATGGCCGAGCTTTTCGCGCACGACGAAGGTTTGAAAAATCGGCGCGCCGCTCACGGCGGCGAGCAGATACGGGCCAACGGGAAAACGCGCCGGGCTGCCGAGAAACGGAGTGCGCACGTCCGCGCCGCCGAACGATCGGTCACCGAGCAGGCAGACGATTTCGCCGCGCCGCAGCGCCGCCGAAATGGGAATGCTGCGCAGCGGATGGCCGTCGGTGGCGATGAGGTTGAATTGTTTTGCCGCGAGCGCATGGTCGAACAACTGCCGCAGCCGCGCCTCGTCTTTTTCCAGCACGACGACGTTCACCGGCTTGCCGAGGCGGCCAAGCAGGTGTCCGCCAATTTCCCAGCTGCCGACGTGCGCGCCGAGCAGAATGACGCCTTTGCCGCGATCCAGATAATCTTTGAACAGAAATTCCCCCTCATGCGTGCATTCGATTTTGGCGCGGCTCATGATGACCGCCAGCCGATCCAAAAGCGTGACGCCGAAGGAAAAAAAGTGGCGATAGACGAGCCACGGCCATTTCCAGAACGGCTGCGGGCCGAGGACGCGGCGGAGAAAATCCTTGGAGCAGCGGTAGCCCGACGGATTGCAAAGCGTGAAATACGCGGCGACAAAAACCAAAAGTCCGTAGGCCCAGCGGACGCCGAGCCGGCGGATGAGCTGGACGAAAATCCAGTTTCCAAAATAACCGCCGCGCGTGCGGCCGGACCAGCGGACGGAACTTTTTTCAGGAGGATTGCCGCCGCTCATAATTTTTCACGGCGCGGGTGGCCGGGGCGGCAGCAGTTGCGTTTGCGCGTCGCCGGATTCCAGCAGTTCACGGACGCGCACGATGTCTTCCACCAGCGGACGGTCCACGGAAAGTTTTTCCGAAACGCCGCGAATGAGTTGGTGCAGCTTGGCGTAATCTTTGCCCATTAAATCGCCGCCGCGCAAATCGGCCGCCTGTGCGAGCGCCAGCGCCTGAATCGCGGCGAGCTTCCAGACTTTTTCGGTGAGCTGGCGCGTCATGCGGGCGGAAATCATGCCCATGCTGACGACGTCCTGGTTGTTGGCGTTGGTGGAAATCGTCTGCACGGAGGCGGGCGCGCTCAACATCCGGCATTCGGCGGCGAGCGACGTGGCGAGCAGTTGCACGCCCATGAAACCGGAGTTCAGGCCGGGATCGCCGCCGGAAAGCAATGGCGGCAGGCCGAGGCTGTAACGCCAGTTCACGAGCCGTTCCAACTGACGTTCCAGCAGCAGCGCGCACTTGGCGAGGCCGATGCGCAGGTAGTCGCAGGCCATCGCGATTTGCTGGCCGTAAAAATTTCCGCAGTGGATGACGGACTGTGTTTCGGGAAACACGAGCGGGTTGTCGGTGGAGGCGTTGAGTTCGCGCTCGACAACTTGCTCGATGTGCCAAAGCGCTTCCTGGAACGCGCCCAGAATCTGCGGCGAGCAGCGGACGGAATACGGGTCTTGAATTTCCACGCCGGGTTCGACCGGCTTGGCGTGCGAACCCCACTGGTGCTCGTCAATTTCCTTTTGAAATTTCGGATGCGTGCGCAGATGCGCCGCGATGCGCGCGGCCACCAGCGATTGCCCGCGAAAGCCGCGCGCCTTGTGAACCTGCTCGCAGAGCACTTCCGGCGACGACCACAGCGCCTGGAACAAACACGCGGAAAGCAGTTCCATCCAGCTCAAAAGCTGTGCGGCTTCGCGTGTGGCGAGCGCGGCTAGACCGGTCATCGCCGACGTGCCGTTGACAAGGGCGAGGCCTTCCTTGCATTGAAGCCGGACGGGCGACAAATCATTTTGCGCGAGTGCTTCGGTGGCAGGCAGACGTTTCTCGCCACAGCGAACGTGGCCGAGGCCGACGAGAAAACGCGCCATATGCGCCAGCGGCACGAGGTCGCCACTGGCACCGACGGAACCTTCGCTGGGAATTTCCGGCAGAATGTCGCGGTTGAGCGCGGTGACAAGCAGTTCGACTACTTCCGGCCGGATGCCGGAAAAGCCGCGCGCGAGCGCGTTGGCGCGGGCGGCCATGATGGCACGGGTTTCTGGCGCGGAAAAAAGGTCGCCTTGGCCAACGGAAAGATGGTGCAGCAGATTTAATTGATGCTGCTCCAGGTCTGCCGGCGACACGCGCGTGCCGCTCAACGGTCCGAAGCCGGTGTTGATGCCGTAAACCGCGCGCGGCTCGGCGGCGATTTTTTCCACCAGTGTGCGGCTGGCGCGCATCGCTGCGCGGGCGGTGGCGGGCAGTTCGCAGCCACTCTGGCGCTGCGCAATTTTCCAAACGTCAGCCAGCGTCAGCGCATGTCCCGTGAGTTGAATCATCGTGCGGCGATGATATTTGTTTTGCGGTTGCGACTGCAATAGATTGTTGCTGGCATTGCGAGAAAGCTTGACACGCCAATGTTCCCGGTGTTTAAGAAGCCCGAGCAAGGGGCGGGTTCAGCCGTTGGCAACCGGCCTTCGCTGCCGCCGGGAAAAATAAAAATCAAAAAATCATCATATTATGAAGCTAAACCAAGTTGTCCGTTTTGCCGCGCTGGTTGTGGCGGGAATGCTGCTGGCCGGCACGCCGGCGATCCGTTCGCTTTGTCCGCCGGTTTGCGCGGCAGAGCAAACTCCCGAGACGCTGAACAATGCCTCTATCATTGAGATGCAAGGTCTGAATTTGGGCGACGGCGTGATTCTGGACAAGATCAAGTCCGCGAAATCTGATTTTGATGTGACAGTGGCCGGCTTGAAGCAGTTGAAAGAAGCCAAAGTTTCCGATGCCGTAATCCAGGCAATGATCGCCGCCAAAAATCCGCCCGCTGTTGCGGCTCCGGTCAACCAGATCAAGCTGGTTCCCGGCGGCGACCAAAATGATCCCGCCGTCCAGCATGATTCCGGCGTGTGGCTGTATGAGGCAACCGGTGGCGTGAACAAAATGACGGCGTTGGAAGGCGAGTCCTACCGCATTTGGTCGGGCATGAACGGGCCATGGGGCGCGGCCGAACGCGCGGTGCTGACGGGCATTGCCGCCAAGGTGCAGGCGACATCGCGGCGGCCGGTTTTCTACATGTATTTTGGCGAGGGCAGCCAGTATGCGCTTGGAACCTTGGGGTCAACCACACCGGCCCAGCTTCCGCTGGCGATCCTGGATCTCAAACCCAAGACGCAGGAACGGTTGCTGGTCATCGGCTCTTCGGCGGCTTATGCGGGCTATAATTCCGGCATCCGGGCAAAGTCGCTGCGGGAATTTGATGCCGAGAAAATTGCGCCGGGCGTCTATAAAGTCACGCCGAGGACCGATCTGGCCGATGGCGAATATGCTTTCTGTTATTACGCCTCCCAGGTGCAAGCTGGGGTGGCCGGCCGGATGTTTTGCTTCGGCGTCCACTTAAAATAGTCAGCGAGAGCAACAATTACTTTCTTCGCGCCCGCCGGAACCGAAAAGGTCCGGCGGGTTTATATTTTTGTCCCCGTGAAAGCCAGTTTGTCAGAACGCGAAAAATCAGCGGATTCGCTTCAGCCCCTTCTCGGAATCTTTGATGACGCGGAACCAAAAATTGCGGAAACCAAAGCCGACGGCCTTGCTGACGATGCGTTCGGACGAAAGCACTTCGCGCGAGCCGATGTCAAAGGCCACAACATACACCGCGCCTTCGCCTTTTTTGTCGAGCTTCACAAGCCGGTCCACGATGAAGACCACGGCCACGCCGCTTGGGTTCTCCAGTTTGTAGGCGCGCACGGCCTTGGCGATGATCTCGGGCGTGATGTGCGAGTTGCCGATGGTGTCGTTGGCGCCCGGCGCATTGATGATTTGGCTGGCGCTGGCGGACTGGTTGACTTTCGTCACGCCGGCAATGTCCGTGACCACGGATTTGCCCAGTGCTTTCTCCAGGAACCCCATCCGTTCCTGGAGCACGAGATTGTTCCAGGCTTCGAGCATTCCGGGGAAAATGCCTTCGGGATTGGCAAATTCACCCGGGCCAATCAGCCGCGCATGAGAATAATCCACACCGGCCCAAACCACCTTGTCGGCGGCGGGCAGGGCGTTTTTAGCCGGCTTATCGGCGGCCCAGGCACAGACACCAAGCGTTAGCATCGCGAACAGCAGCATTTTTTTCATAGGTAATTTTGTGTCGATTTAGACGCCAAAAAGATTGGCGCAATCTATCGTCATTTGGCAAGCCCGTTTCAACCATCATCGCACGGTGCGGTCGGCCTCTGGCCAGACGGGCACGAAATGAAACCACTGCTCCGGGTAGCGGTGGATTTCCGGCTCAAACGCGGATAAAATCTGCTGCGTGAGTTGCTGCCGGTTTTCCCGGTTGCCCAGCGCGGCGCGGTCGTAGGTGAATTCCGGCAAAATCCGCGCGGCGTAACCGCCGGCTTCATGCGCGACCACTACGCCAATTAATGCGCAACCCGCGGCGCGGGCGAGTTCCGCCGCCGCGACGGAGGCTCGGAACGGCTGCCCAAACAAATTCACTTCCACGGCTTTCGCTTCCGGTGGCCGGTCAATGAGCAGTGCCACGTTTTCGCCCGCCTGCAGCCGTTTGATGATTTCCACAAAATCAAAGCCGTTGCTGCCGATGACGAATGTTTCGATGCCCCAGCGGGCGCGGGAAGCCTGGCGCAATTCCGTCAGCCCGTCGCCCGGTTCCGCCTGCGTGAGCACGACAATTTTGATGCCGCGCCGCGCCAGCAGCGCGCCGCCGAGTTCCCAGTTGCCGAGATGCGGCGTGAGCAGCAGCACACCGCGTTTTCGCGCGCAGGCATTTTCCAAAATGCTCCAGTCCGTGCCCGCCGTCAGCCAGCGATCCATGGCAACGCCGCTTTCAAACCGCCAGAGTTCCGCGAGCTTCACGGCAAACCGGCGGAACAGTTCATGCGCCTTTTGCTCCGCCCGCCGCCGGTCGTGGCCGACGACAGGCAGTAAATTGCGCACGACAATTTCCCGCCGTTGCCGATGCAGCCGGTAGTAAATTTCCGCGACAACAATGCAAATAAATTTCAGCGCAAAATCCGGCAAAATGCGAACGCAAACCAAACCGGTTTTCCAAAGCCACACGCGGTAAAAAACAGATGGCGCATGATTTGAAATTTGAAATTTGAAATTTGAAATTTTCACCCACCACGCCGGCAGCAGGAAAATGGAAATGAGCATGTTCGCCGCGATGCCAGTGGCGCAGATTTTGCCGAGGCTCGCCATGCCGGCGTTGCCCGACCACGCGAGCGAACCAAACCCGGCGATAGCCGTGCCGCCGCACAACAGCAGCGCGCGACCGATGGAACGGCGCACGAGCACGAGGTCGCCGCCGTGCCGCCGCAAGGCAAGCTGCATGAAGATGCCGTAGTCCACGCCCGTGCCGAGCAGCAGCGGCACGGACATCAGGTTGAGCAAATTCCACGACCAACCCGCGCCGGCCATGACCGCGAGCAGGCAAAGCCCGCTCAACAGCAGCACGGCAAGGCCGAGGAGAATTTCTGTCGGCCGGCGGAACGCCAGCCAAAGCGAAGTCAAAACCAATAGCACCATCGGCGTGACCACCGCCCACATTTTTTCCTGCACGCGCTGGAGCGTCGTGGAGCCGAGAAGGCTCCAGCCGGACAGCAGGATTTTATTTTGCGCGAGCTGCGAAGACAAATTTGCCAGCGCTTTGGAATCGGTGTGATTGGTTGCCGGATAAACCAGTCCCATGACAAACCACTGGCCGTCGGCGCGGGTGACGAAGCGTTTGAGCAGCCAGCGGCTCACGTCGTTGGTCGGCCAGACGGTGCCGGTGGCGGCGGCGGCGCGCGACCAGGTGCGGGTCAATTCATCGGTGAGAAACAGTGCGTTGGTGTTGAAGCCCACCGCCAGCGCGGCCTCGCTCAAGCGTGTCCGCTGCCCGGCGAACCACGCGGCGGTGACGCGGTTGGACGCCTGAAATTCTGGTCGCGGCCACAGCGCGGTCGGCAGCAAAAATTCACCGACAATTTTCTGCGAACGCGCCGTGTTCAAGGTTTTTTCCGCAAGCGCGAGCCGGTGAAAAATTTCACCTTCGTCCTGGCCGGAAATGATGACCCACAGCGCGTCCTGCGGAATGCCCATTTCAGCGGTGATTTCTTCCAGCGTGGTTTGCGCCTGGCTGTGCTGCGGTTTCAGCGCGTCGGCGGTCTGGTCGAGCTTGGTCCCGTGGAAAAATAAAACTGTTCCCGCGACAATTACCAGCGCCGCCGTCAGCCATAAAATTCTGCGGCTAGAAGAATGATTCGCCGGTGCAATGGCAACGGCGGTTTCGCGCGGCGGAATAAAATAGCTCCACCAGTTTGCGGTGAACGGCGTTGCGGCTTTGCGCCGGCCGGGAAACAGCGGCGGCAGATAAATCATCACCATCACCAGTGCCGCGAGCGCCACGCCGATGGCCACGAGCGAGCCGAGCTGCGCGAGGCCGGGCAGCCCGCCGAAGTTCAAAACCAGAAACGCGCTGATGGTTGTGATGGCCGCCCACAAAATGCTCGGCGCGATGGCCCGGCGGATTTCCGGCACGCTCAACTGCGGATGCGCCAGCGCCTCCTGATAATGCACCACCGCGTAGTCCACCGCCAGGCCGAGCAGGATCGCGGCGAAGCCCATGCTCACGATGCTGATCGTGCCGAGAATCAATCCGCCGAGCGCAAGCGTCGCCGCAAGAATCAACAGCAGCAGCGTCAGCAACCACAGCATCGGCAGCCAGCGCCGGTGCGTGAACCAAAACAGAATGGCGATGACAATCGCGGTGCCGGTGACGGAGCCGCTCAAATCTTTTTGCATTTGCGAGGAAATTTCCGCCACGAACACCGGCCGGCCGGTGAAATGAATTTTTACATCCGCAAAATTTGTGTCGCTGGATTGAATTTTTTTCACCGCCGCCGTGATGGATTGCAGCCAACCGGTGCATTCGCGATAGCCGCCGAGTTCCGGCTGCGCCTCCACAAATAGCAGCCGGAAAGTCCCGTCCGCCGAGGCGAACATTTTCGATCCCTGATCCATCGAAAGCCCGCTGACATTTGTGAGCGCGGGCAGCTCCAGCAAATTGAACGGATCGAACGCACGCCGCGCAAGGTCGGTGGGCGAAAGCGAAGTGGCCAGTGCCTCACGCGTTTCCGCCAGCACCGCGCCGATGTTTTCCGGCGCGAGCCGGTTGGTGAGCGCCGCGAAATCCGCCGGTGGCTGGTTGAGCCAGAGGCACGCGAGAATTTCTGCGAGCTGGCCCGGCTGCTCCAGCCACGGCGGCTGCCACGTCACGCCGCTGACGAGATTGGTTTGCGCCCGCAATTTTTCCGCAAGCGCGCTGGCGAATTGCTCCACTTTTTCCGCGTCCGCCGCCCCCACGGTGACGACCAATTCACGCGCATTGGTAAAATATTTCTGGTAAATTTTCAGCCCCTGCACGGCTGGTTCTTCCGGCGGCAGCAAATCCAGAATCTCCACATCAAACCGCAGCCGCCACGCGCCGACAGCAATGGCGACGAGCAGCAGCACCCACCACCGGCGTTTCAACAGCGCGCTCATGGTGAAAGAAAACCGGCGATGAATTCACCCGTGCGCCGGTTTTCCAGCCGCCAGCCATTGTCCGGTGACTGCGTGAATTGAAAAGTTTCCGGCAGCGTTTTGCCCGTTAGCGCGGCAGAAAGATAAAGCCAGGCGAACCGCCGCGGCGGCTGGCCGCGTCCGGTGAAGCCGAGCCGCTGTGGCGGAAACTGAATGAGCCAGTTCGTTTTCGTCGTCTGCGCCAGCGTGACGGGCAGCAGTGTTTTGGTGAATTGCAGGCTGCTGCGGCCGTCGGGATTTTGCGCCAGCACGATTTCCCCGGCGAGTTCGGGATATTTCAAACCGGGTTTCCAAATCGCTTGCCCTTGCCGCACCGTCCAGCCGGAGCCGGTGGTGGAGAAAAGTGTTTTGTTCGGCGAAGTCATGCAGCCGCCGCCGAACAGGGCCAAGGCGACCAGCGTCAGCCAGAAAAAGTGTTTTTTGGCGAGGCTGCTCACTTCGCCGCGTCGGGATTGGCGCGGTGCTGGATGACCGCCACGGCGATGGTGTGGACGCTTTGCAGAATTTGCTTCGCTGCTTCCGGGTCCTGGATTTTCAAACCGAATGCTTTATCGAGCGCCACGACAAGTTGCAGCGCGTCCACGGAATCCAGCCCGACGCTGTCCGGGCCGAACAGCGGCTGCTCGTCGCCAATTTCCGCCGCCGTAATTTGCAGCATGAGGTTTTCGATGAGCAACTGTTTGATTTCAAGTATGAGTTCCTTCGTGATTTCCATGATGTAATTCTTCAAAGCTTGTCTGACTTGTCCGCACCGGGGCAAGCCTGAAAATGGACGCCCATCGCCTGCTGGTTGCAGCCGACGAGGCTGGCGATGGCGGCGGGAAACTTCTTTTCCGCCACAGCGGCGCAGGCGGCCACGCATTGCCACGCGGCGGCGGCCATGAGGCCTTCGCCTAAAATGGTCTTCGGACTCAATCTTGCGCCGGGCCAATTTTTCCACGCGGCAATTTCCGGTGCGTCGGTGCGCGGGCTGTCGCCAAGACCGTCACAAAGCAATTCATTTTCAATCGGACAAAATTCGTCTCGCATGGCTCGCGCCGCTTGCAAACGACTTTTTCGCGCGGAATAACTTTGCGGCTTGGTGACGGTGGTTAATTCCACGTCACAAGAAGATTCCGCCGCGCGGCACAACGCCACCGCGCCCGCGCCGCCGCTGATGATCGCGGCGTGTTCGAGGTGCCAGAGCGCGTCGGCGCGCAGCCAGTTGATTTCTTCAGCGCCGACAACAACCGCGACATCCACGCGATTTTGCCGGAGCCAGTCCGTGCCGAGCGCCAGACCTTGCGCGAAGGTCGCTGGGTCGCCCATGAGCGTGCTGACCAGCGGCGTGTTTTCGAGCAGCGCGGCCAGATGGCTGGCGGGCGCGGCGAAAACCGTTTCCGGAAACAGCAGCGGGCTGGCCGTGGCCGGATCGGCCAGCGCTTCCTCGAAAAATCGGTGGGTGTATTGCACGCAGCCGGATTGCAGGCAGACGATCAGGCCGACGCGGCGGGCGGAATCCGGCTTCAGGTTTTTCAACGCTTCCAGCATGGCTCCCGCCGCGTAATGCGTGATCGGGCTGCTGCGCCGCAAGCGCGGATGTGCGAGAAAAGCTGGCCGCGCGGCCGGTGCCGGCACGGTGCGCATCCGCAACGGTTTTTCCCAGCCGGGCCGTTCGAGCGGCTGCACCGGCAAGGGTTTTCCGTCGGCCAAAACTTTTTGCAATTCCGCCGCGCTCCAGCCCGCCGGGGAAACCGCGCCGTAACCGCTGATGAAAATTTGGCTCACATCCACCTCCGTAAAATTAAGGTCGCGTTGATGCCGCCGAAGCCGAACGAATTGGAGAGCACCGTGTTCACTTTCGCTGCTTGCGGCTGCGTGACGAGGGGAAATTTGCAAACCGGATCGGGCGTTTCCAGCGCGAGTTCCGGCGGCAGCCATTGGCCACGCAAGGCCATCAGGCAGACGACGGCTTCCACCGCGCCCGCGCCGCCGAGCAGATGGCCGACGCTGGCTTTCGTGGAACTGACCGGCAACGTCGCCGCGCGGGTGCCGGCCCATTGATTGATGGCGGCGGCTTCGGCGCTGTCGTTGAGCGGCGTGCCGGTGCCGTGCGCGTTGAGGTAATCAATTTCCGCCGGCGTCACGCCCGCGATGGCGCACGCCTGGGTCATCGCGGCAAATGCGGCGTTGCCTTCGGGATGCGGCTGCGTGAGATGATGCCGGTCAATCGTCGTGGCGTAGCCGATGATTTCGCCGAGAATTTCTGCGCCGCGCCGCTGCGCGCTTGCCAGCGTTTCCAGCGTGAGCATCGCCGCGCCTTCGCCCACCGCCAAGCCGTCGCGGTTTTTGTCAAACGGCCGGCAGCGCGTCGGCGACAACGCCTGCAACGCATCGAAGCCGGAAAAAACGAGCTGGCTCAAAACATCGTAGCCGCCGGCAAAAACTTTTTCCGCCGCACCGCTGCGGATGAGTTCCCACGCCTGACCGATGGCGCAGGCGCCGGACGCGCAGGCGTTGGAAATAATGTTCACGGAACCGCCGAGGCCAAGCGCGTCGAGCACGATGCGGCCTTGCGAATGGGATTGGTAATGAAAGGCGCGCGTCGGCTGGCGGCGATGCAAACGCGGGGTGCGCACGGCTTGCCGGAAATAATCTTCGCCGAGCGGCATCCCGCCGGAAGTCGTGCCGAGCACCAGCGGAATTTCATCGGAAGCCTGCCAGCCGGACTGCTGCCACGCTTCGATGGCCGCGAGCAGAAGTAGCGCGCTGGCGCGGTCAAGCCGCGCCGATTGCCGGGCGCTCAAAAGTGTCGCGGGCATTTTCTCCGGCAGATCAACTTCCGCCGCCGTTTTCACGCGCTGGCGGCTGGCGTCAAAAAGTGTTACCGGCCGGAACGCTGTTTTTCCCGTGCGAAATCCCTCCGCATTTTTTTGCCAGCCGAGTCCGAGCGCGGTCACAATGCCCGCGCCGGTGACGACGACGCGCGGCACTTGGGCGGGCAGCGGATGAGCCGGAAAATTCATGCGCAAAAATTATTGACCCAAGCTGCTGGCCAGCCGGTTGACGCCGCCGCGAAACGCAAAGTTCATCGGGTAAAAAAAGTTCTTCCACGAAGTCGTGCCCCAGAGCCGCTTCATGATGGACGGCACGGTGTAAACTTCCTTGAGCGCGCCATAATAGCCTTCGAGCAGTTCGTCGGGCGTGAAAGTTTTGGGCTGATAGACCACGTGGTTGGCGTCGTAAAGATCCCAGTCCTCGGTCAGCAGGCGGCCTTCCTCGGTGAGCCGCTTGTGCAGGCGCGTGCCGGGATACGGCGTGAGAATGGAAAAATAAACGACTTCGAGCTTCGCCTTGATGACAAATTCCACCGTGCGGTCAAAAACTCCGGCGTCATCCGTGTCGAAACCGAAGACGAATGAACCGTCAATGCCGATGCCGTGGTCGTGGATTTTTTTGACGACATCGAGATATTCGCCAGGTTTGTTCACACCTTTGCCGATGGACTTGATGGCGTCCGTCGAAAGCGTTTCAAAACCCATGAACAAGCCGGTGCAGCCGCTTTTTTCCGCCAGCTTCAAAATCTCCGGGTCTTTGGCGATGTTGACCGACGCCTGGCCGAACCAGTTCAAATTCATGTCGGCGATGCGGCTGAAAAATTCGCGGGCATAGGCGCGGTTGCTCACGATGTTGTCGTCCACGAAGAACACCAGATTTTTCAGCGTGAGCAAGCCGGTGAAGGGACGCAGTGTTTTCAACTCGGCTAAAACTTCATCCTGCGGGCGATTGCGGAATTTGCCGCCGAATGCGCTGGTGACGGCGCAGAATTCGCAGTCAATCGGGCAGCCGCGCGTCGTCTCCATGAAATGAATCGGCAGATATTTTTTTTGGCGGAATAATTCCCAGTTGTTTGGCGGCAGCCCGGCGAGCGGCGGCCAATCGCCCGAATGCCGGTAAAGCGGTTTCAGCGCGTTCTGCGCGAGGTCGTTCAGCAGCGCGGGCCAGAGAATTTCCGCTTCGCCGGCGACCACGGCGTCGCAATGTTTGAGCGCCTCCTGCGGCAGACAGGAAACGTGCATGCCGCCCATGACCACCTTGATGCCGCGCTGGCGGAAATGATCCGCGATTTCGTAGCCGCGCTTCACCGTCGTAGTCATCGTCGTGATGCCGACGAGGTCGGCGGGCTGGTTGAGATCGAGCGGCTCGATTTTTTCGTCCACGATTTTCACTTCCCATTCCGGCGGCGTGAGCGCGGCGACGCGGAGCAGCCCGAGGTTCGGCAGCCGAAACATCATGCCGCCGGCCATGAGGCTGTTTTTGACGTTCGGCGCGATGA
>Ga0316217_10003440_pt1 | contig 18005 bp, 32 predicted proteins | sample 1anoAmetaG_FD_203633 | JGI IMG/M metagenome (GOLD analysis project Ga0316217, IMG submission 203633) | Freshwater microbial communities from Trout Bog Lake, Wisconsin, USA - 1anoA | ecosystem: Environmental > Aquatic > Freshwater > Lake > Hypolimnion/Profundal zone | place: USA: Wisconsin...
GACTTAATCTTAAACATAATGGGCAGCTTTGTTTTCTTGTCGTTTTCGCCCTTGCAGACCACGCCTTCACTAGTCATACCGGGAAGACTGGACTGTTTCACCATATCAAAAAGTTCCGTTGTCACATAACCTTCATAACAAACCTTAGGGATGTCAAGGTGACTAAAAAGTCGAATAAACTCCGCAGGAACTAATATACCTTCTTTATACGGATTGACATCAATTAATGTTACGTCTAGTTTTTCTTCAAAATTATGATTACCAGCAAAAGAGCTTGGCCCCCATAGCTCGAAGAAGCAGATGGCGTCTCTCCAATGTTGTTCTTGGAAAATAATTGTCAAGTCCTTTTCGTATTTTTCTTTAATCATGGCGATGGCGCAACCAAAAGGTTTGTTCTTCTCATCCATGAGCTGAGTCCTAGTTCCAAACTTATAGAAACCTCTCTTGGCATTCCATTCGGCTCTGATGTTTGATCCATCTAGCTTATCAAAAGCATAGATATAGACATCTTGTCTAACGTCTTTGGTAATAGAGGGATAGGATTTCATAATGAACCAAAATGAAAACCGCCCCCAAAGGAGCGGTTAATTAAATCTGCAATTTTTCTTGTTCTTTATTGAACAACGCTGAGAACATGCTCTTCACGTAGAAGATAGACACTTTCTCCTTGATGCTTAATCTCTACTGACATCTGCTTATTGAAAACAATAGTATCGCCAACGCCGACCTCTAATGGAACCACGGCTCCCGAGTCTGTCAAGTAGCCAGAACCTGCCGCCAAGACGGTTCCCGTAACAACTTTTTCATCAATAGTGGCGGGTGTGTATAGCAAACCGCTGGCAGTCTTCTCTTCCTTCTTGGCAATGGATACAACGATAAAATCTCTAAGTGGCTTTAAACTCATGGTAGAACTCCTTGAAAGCTAATATATCATCTGCTTTCGGCTTCGATAATTCTAATTAATTCTACAAAGCAAGATTTTATCTCTTTATGGAAAGATAGTTCATCAAACTTAATGTTTAAGTTATAATCTCTCTCGCAATCTGCGAAATCCATAAACTTAATCCTCATTGTATGACAAGCCTTTTTAATTATGGAGTTGGGTATTGCCCAGTCTCCTTTGAGACATTCTTCTTTGGCAATATTCAAAACCTTAATTCTTAAATTAGCAAAGTAAAGTTTCTTATACTTCTCTATCTTTTCTTCGGGCCAATTATAGGGCTTGCAATATTCAAAGAATGATGCATTACCTCTTTTATTATTGCAATCACCACATGAGATAGTAAGGTTGGTCGAGTTGAATGAGCCTCGCTTACTATCTGGAACGATGTGGTCTAAAGTGACTAGCTCATCCGTTAATACCCTATCACAATAACAACATATACTTCCGTCACGTTCAATAACGTATTCCCTAATACGCTTCTGTCTTTTTCGTTCCTGAACTCCCATTAAAAATCTTTCATTAAAGTTATATACTCTATATGTACATTTATATCATAGAAAATAATATAAACGGCAAAGTATATATTGGCCAAACCATACAAAAAAATCCATATGGTAGATGGCGAAACCACATATCTGAATCTAAAAAAGAAAATTCTAAACCATGCATAGTAGATCGTGCAATTAAAAAATATGGTGAAAATAATTTTACCTTTACTATAATAGAGTATTATTCCACACAAGAAGAATTAAATCAGGCTGAAATATATTGGATAGCATATATACGAAAAACATTAGGTATCAAAAAAGTATATAATCTAAAAGATGGGGGCGCTATAGGAATAATAGCACCAGAAACAAGATTAAAAATCTCAATTGCTAATATGGGGAGAATTTCCCCATTTAAAGGGGCGCATCATTCAGAAGAAAATAAAAATAAGATGAGCAAAATTATGACGGGCAAATTCGTAGGAACTAAAAGTGTATTATTTGGAACGCACCGATCAGAAGAAGACAAAGAAAAAATATCTAAAACTCAAAGAAAATTATCTGATGAAGATCGTGCAAATATAATTAAAGATTATGAAACTGGCGATTACTCTTATATTGATCTTGCCAAAAAATATGGAGTAAGCAAATGGCCTATAGGCCGTATAATTACAACAAATGCGAACAATCGTTAATTCCAAATAATTCCCAGCCATTATTTCCAAAAAATAATTTTGTTATTGATGTATTATCTATATGTATTTTCCACAAAAATCCACTATCAAATCCCATTATATAGGAAAGTAAACATCTAATAGTCATACCATGACTGAAACAAGCAATTTCCATTGGAGCTTGTCCTTTGCGTTGTGCTGCCTCGGCAATTATTTCTCTGTTGTAGAGAACGGCATCTTCGAACCATTGGGCAGCCCGCCTCTCTACCATATGCATTGACTCACCATTCGGAGGACGAAATGCATTAGCAAGCAGCCCCATCCTCATTTTAATTTCGGGAGTTATCTCTTTACTGCGACTAGTCCCGCTCCAATCGCCGGCACTATATTCTCGTAATGCTGGAGTAATAATCATTGGATAGTCTTCCCCTAATGCAAGTTTAGCGGTATCATGAGCCCGCTTATAATCAGAAACGAAAACATGATCGAATCTATTAAGACGCTTACCTAATTTTAGAGCCTGACCTTCCCCCTTTAAAGTAAGAGGCGTATCTCCAAACTGTCCCATAATATCAGGCGTAACGTTGACAGCAGACTCTCCATGACGAATAAGAGACAAGTAAAACTCATTATGATCTAACATTTTAATTCCATTCAATTATGCTATAGATAACTGCCGCTCCTGCCAAGACAAATATTGTTAGGACAAGAATCAATAAATCATAGCCTCTATCATATTTGTTAGTCATAATTATCTTCTAATAATAAGCCAAGCAATAATGCCAACAATAAAAATGAAAGCAAGCAGATGTTCCGATTCTTTTTTCCAATTTATTTTAATCATGTTTCTGCTATTTCCTTATTATGTCTAATTTTAGTAGCACCATCTACAATATTTTGCTTAGCAGAATATGGGCGAAGATTAGATAATGCCCAACATTCTTTAAATGTTTGGTCTTCCATGGATGTATATTGGAATATTGAATGCGGAATGATATGATCAAGTTGCCATGTCCAAGTAGATTTATCTTCATCTTTCCAGGTTTTATGATTATATGTTCCTTGATTGTCCCACGTCATCCATGGTTCAAATTGTTTTTCAAGATGTTGCTTTAACTCTTTAGTTGAATATGGAAGATATTTCAAATATGATTTTTTATTTTTTAAAATCTTTCTTGATTTAAGTGACTTAGAAACTGATCCAGAAATAATTTTTCTTAATCTATAAGCAGGATCAGAATAATATTTTTTATTCTGATATTCTTTCTGCGTTGCTCTAAGCTTATCTCCATTTAATTCATAATACGAAGTTAAATATATTTTTCTCTTATCACCTCTTAGATAAAATTTATTGTATTCTTTTCTTGCTTCTTTATTATTTTGATTATATTCTTTGCTTTTAGCACTTAAACACTGCTTACATTGTTTTTTGTAAGTTTCTTTACGAAATTCTATTTCTGATTTTTCAATACCACAACTACTACATATTCGATTTGTCATACAATGTATATAACAAGTCTTTTAACTATTGGTAGACCGTCCCACCGTTAAATGAAGTCCATATCTAGGTTCACGAGATAGTCCATATTTCTCTCTTAAAGAGTTAAGGGCTGGGCACCGAACATTTAACCAATAATATTCTCGGTTATCCTTAACGCCACAATCATACTCAAACTCAATAATCTTATTGGCATCTAGCCCCCATAGTTCCTGCTTGGGCACCTTTTCACCTCTTATACAGCTTATGTGTGTGCCCCAAACTGGTCTAGTTAATTTACAAGATCTATCACCATTAAGAAATGGATATTCCTTGGCGTATAAGGATCTGTAGTATTTGGAGATTTCATCGTCACACATAAGAACAAGCCACTTTTCGTTAGAGCCAAGGTGGCTGCGTGGGCTATAAACTAATTTGCCAGTTGATTTCATTTGTAATCTAAAAAGGGGTGCCATCCTAAAACATCAATCCAGAATTTGCAGAAGCTATCATAGTTTAAAGTAACTATATTCTCTGCAAAAGCTTTCTTTAATTCCGAAATTTCGTCGAAATAAGTTTCCTTATCCTGTCGAAGGATATTGATTTGGTCAGCCAACATGGTTAAAGCTACCTTGGGTTCCCACTGAATGGCTAAGGCGGTTTGCATCTTAGCTTTCTTTAGATCAGAATCCAATGCGGTAATTTGATTGAAAAGAAGGTCAAAAACATCCACCATCTTCTCAAAAAAGACAACGGGATCTTTCGTTCCAATGCTCGCCCTCATTTCAGCAAGAAGGTCTTCTCGTTTCATAGTGAGCCACCAACTGGTTTTATAATAACTCTACCATTAATCGGCAGCTCACCATTACCATACTTAATAAATCCAGTTGGCACATTAACCTTACCAACTACATCATTGCTATCATCGCTCGCTTCGTTTTCTTTAACTGAAGCAAATAATTCTTGTAACGGATCTCGTGGTGACTGAGCCGCAACAATTAAAAAAGCTTTAGCTAAATTTGGGATAAGCTCTGCCAAAGTTGGGGATTCAGCTTTGCAAACAACTTTCTTATCTTTGCCGGAATAACGAACCACCGAACCATAGTAACCATTCTTTAACTTAGAAATGGTTACATTGGGCTTGGTTCCATCTTGTTTGAATTGGAACGAAACGGCATTAGTTAATTTGTCGAGAACATTTAATACGTCACACATATCTTACCTCTTTTATGATTAAAAATATAGGAAAGTTTCGAAAATGGGAATTACTTGATATATATCAATGAAGGGCGTCATGACTAAAATAAGACATAAATAATCACATTAACTTGGCAACTTCTTCTGCTAAACCAGATTTTTCAACTTTAATTCCTTCTCCAACTTCAGCTCTTACAAAGTTAATTATTTTAATAGTTCCTCCTAATTTGGAGGCCACATTATCAATAACTTGTTGAACGCTTAATTTTGCTATCATTACCGATTCCTGTTCTATAAGGCAAACTTCTTTATAATATTTCTTAAACTTGCCTTCAATGATTTTTGGCCACATAGCTACTGGCTTTGGCTTAACATCTTCCTTTAGTTGAGTCTCAAAGATTGCTCTCTGCCTCTCAACCTCTTCGGCAGGAATGCGATCAGCTGAGATGCCCAAAGGATTCATAGCGCAAACTTGCATAGCTAAATCGCTTCCAAGCTCGTTAAACTCTGGACTTTCAGCCGCAGCTTCAGAAGGAGCTTGCATGGTTAGGAGAACGCCAATCTTATCATTGGAATGCAAATAAGCGAAGACTTTTACAGTAGGAGATTGTGCTTGCTCAGCCCACCATCTACGCACCACAACATTCTCTTTAGTAATAGCAATTACTTCTTTACGGGCGCCTTCTACATCAGAAGATTGAAAATGACTACTTTTAGAAATTGGTGAAGCGGTAGAAAAAGCAGTTCCAGCTACCATTGTATCATAAAATGAATTGGCTACTTCATCAGTAAAATCAACGAAAACTCCATTATTGGCTACGAAATCTGTCTGACAATTAACCTCTACCATGACTAAGAGTTCAGTATTACCACTTAAAGCAACCCTACCTTCAGCGGCAACTTTAGCCGAACGGCTATCAGAAATGTTCTGACCTCTAACTTTGATAATGTCAATAGCTTTTTCCAAATCATCTTGTGATTCATCTAAAGCAGATTTGCAGTCTGCCATGCCGGCATTAGTTAAAACTCTAAGTTGTTTAATCAATTCAATGCTTGCCATAATAAAAAACCTTTCAAACTACAATATAAATCCTGCACAGAACAAGTCAATGGCGGCGGAATTTTAATAATTCAGTGCCATATTTTTTCGGGAGGACCACCATTCTTTGAAGAAATCTATCAACCATTGTAAAGCCAATGTCTTAATAGTGTCCCAGAATAGCATTAACAAAAACTCTAATATAGCTTCCATATTACCTCCTATTGCTTATTCTTAATAGCATAAGAGTAATATGGAATACTATATTAAATCAATTATCAAACCAGAAAACACATCTAAGGTTTTCGGAATTGGAGTCTAGCTTTTGGATTTCGGCGATAGATTCCCAAAAATTGCAGGCTATATCTTTACAGCTTCCCTCCCAAGTAATTTCTGTATAAGGGTCTTCGCCATCCCAAAAAGCCATTAATTTAAGAACCCGATCCATTTCTTGATTGGTAAGGACCTTCCTATTGTGTAAGGAGTATTCCCAGCTGGAAGGTTTACCAGTTTTCTTAAACTGTTTATAATTTTTTACATCAACATAAGCTGTATATGTGACTGGCTTATCGCGATGTTCTAAAAGCTCGGCAACAGAATAATAAGAGGCGGTATGCCCGTCTTCTTTCCAATTCTCCCATTCTGCCACTAACCCATCAGAGAGTCCATGAGGCAATCCTCTTGGTTCTGCAAAGGGTTCGAATGGCCCACGAACTCCGGCTAGGAGACTAAACAACCAATAGCTTCGGCCATCATACCAATATTTTTTCCATCTATCTTCTTGTTTTGGATTGAATTGCTGAATCCATTGATCATCAATTTTGCGCTCTACATAAAAATGAATATCACAGCCGATGGTACACCTTAACCCTTTCTTTATTAAAAATTTAACTACTTTGCACTTACCGGATTGAAACGTTGGGAGCGGGCAACGTCGATTTGAACTTTTTTAAATCGTTGATATATAATACATTATGACTACCTATACTGAAACGAAAAAGATTTTATTTGAAGAAGGCGCAAACGCTTATTACTTATTGGGCGCATTTATTACAGATGGCAATGTCTATAAACGAAAAAATAAAAACCATACAACTGAATGCTCACTATCATCCAAAGATAAAGATTGGCTTATTGCCATACAAAAATTACTTAATAATGAACCAATAATTAAATCAAAAAATACTAATCTTTATGAGCTTAGGATCTACAATGAAGATGTATTTAATTGGCTTGTGTCCAAAGAATGCGTTCCATGTAAATCATTAACTATTAAAATGCCAGCTATACCAGATCAATATTTACCTGATTTTATCAGAGGGTGTATTGATGGTGATGGATCAATAAGTATTAGCAAATATCAACAACACAAAAATGGTAAAACTTATGATCGTATTAAAAAATCTATTTATTTATGTGGCAGCAGTTATGATTTTTTACAGACATTACATGCAAAACTAATATCAATTGGTATGGTATGTGGATTATATACTATCCACAAAAAAGATACTATGGTAAATGGAAAACTAATTATCGCCAAACATCCACATTATAGAATAATATTTAATGATAAATGTGCCGTCACATTTGCACAATGGTTATATTATGCGGGACATATAATATCTATGCCAAGAAAATTGGCAAAAGCCAATGAAATTATTGGAGCAGTTAATCAGAATCGAACTGATACCCAAAGCTTGGCAAGCTTTAATTCTACCATTGAACCATAACTGCTTAATTTATATTGGAGCGGTGGATCGGGCACGATCCGACAACCTGAAGTTTGGAAAACTTCTGCTCTACCAATTGAGCTACCACCGCTTATTGTGCTACACATTATATATCACAATATTCCCCTGTCAAGGGCTCTGGGAATAAAATAATATTTAAAAGAACCCCCTATCAATTTCTATGTATTGTATTACATAAGATCAATAAGAAACTGTTTATTTTGGAGAAAATCATATGACAACCCATACACCTTTAAGATGTGCAAATAGCGTAATGTCAGGAACACCAGCTACCGGATTTACTGGACAAAGAGTCGTTCTCTTGGATACTGGTAATTTCCCATCTTTTTCCAGTTTCTTAAATGAAACCTGGGTCTTTACAGGCACAGATTGGACAAACTTAAGTACAACATTAATTGATGCTAGCGGACCATTGCCAGGTCGCATTAATGGCGTTATGTCTTCTGATGGCTATGGAGTAATGCTATTTGGCGGACAAACCGCATCAAGCACGGCCGGAGTCTTAGAAGATACCTGGCTATGGAATGGTACCACCTGGGCGGTTCAAACTCCAACTACAGTTCCATTTGGCCGTTATGGGGCAGCAGCTACCTACTTAGCTGGAACTGGTGTTGTTATGTTTGGTGGAGAGAATCTTCTCTTCAAAACATTAGAGACTTGGGTTTGGAACGGAAATACTAAAGCTTGGAGTTTAGTGACTGTCGCCAATGGATCTAGCCCAGCAGCCAGATGCGGTCATGTTATGGCAGCAAGTGGAAGCTTAGTCCTTCTATTCGGTGGAGAAGGTACTAACTCTCAATTCAATGATACTTGGACTTTCAACGGAACTACTTGGACTAAATTAACTCCAGCAACTTCACCTTCTGTTAGAAGCGATGCTTGTATGTCTTATGATACAGTTAATAACATTTGGGTATTATTCGGTGGCAAGAACGAATACAATTACCTAGATGAAACTTGGACATTTAACGGAACAACCTGGACTCAAGTAACTGTTGCTAATGGTACTGGACCAGAAGGTTATATTGGCGCACAAATGGCTTTTGACGCCTCTTCTGGTAAAACCATTATGTTTGGCGGAATTAGTGCTACAAACAATTATTCAGAGAATGATACTTGGTCATTCGATGGAAGTGCATTGACTTGGACTAAACTTTAAAATTCTACAATAGCTTGATATGCAGACTCTCGGAGGTCAGAAATGACAAACGAGAGTCTTTTTTATTTATATAGGATCGCAAATCAAATTATGGCATGGAGAGCCTGGAACCACCCCAAGCAATAATATGTTGCATTAATTGATCCAACTTACCCGCATCATCTTCCGGAAATGTTTCTAGACAAGCACCATCAGATAATTCACTTAAGAGTGAAATTAAGAGCCAAGGATCATTATCGAAATTGCCTTCATCCCATAAAGAATTATGGATTCTTTCTTCCAATCTATTTAGAAGATGTGGAATGATTTCGGGTCCAGCCGCCTTTAGTTTAATATAGGAAGGATGATCGTGTTTGATGAATGAAAGGAAAGAAGTATCGTTTGAATACTGCTTAACAAGCTCAATGACTTCTTTTTTATTCATTTCTTAAACTTCTTTTGGAGTCTTTCGAACTCAACTAAGTCTCTCGCCTCTTTGGCTTCCAAATCCTTTTGATCTTGTATTGCTTGGAAATGACCTCTTACTTCAGCCAGTTTAGCTTTAAGGATTGGCATCATATCAATTTCTTCATTAACTTCTAATAAGGAAGCAGATTCTATTTGTTGATATCTATCAGGTTCAGCATCACCCAAATATCCTGTGTCATATATTTCATCTTCCCAATCTTCACTAAACGACTTTTTCCAATCACTTGGGAGGCCAATCACTTTTTGAATAGCTTCCTCTTTATTCTTAGCAGACAAAAGGGTCACATCGAGACCACAACCAATGGTATAGTCACAACCTTCACCCTTTTGCACGCGAACTAAATAGTATTTCATCTTAGCAAACTAGGCCAGTCCCCTGTCCGAAACAAACACATCCACTGCCTATCGGAGCCATAACGGGCATAAGACAACGAACAGCTCCACTTAAATCGCAACACCTATTAGTTACAACTTGTGCCTCCGCATTAGAGGTTGGAGCAATAACAATAATACCAACAGCTAAAGCCAAGAGGGCCGAAATGATCTTCTTCATAATATACTTTCCTTTTAATGTTAATGTGTCGTTCCATCTTTATAAATAATTTATGCATTACCTGGATAAAAATTGGTAGGCAGTAAGAGAATCGAACTCTTGTATCTAGCGAGTCATGCTAGCACTCTACCACTGAGTTAACCGCCCATGTGCCGGTCTCTCCCGTCCGTCACACCACTAGGTAAGGTGTCACCCCTCTTTTTTTTAAAGAGGACATGGTAGGAGCTAGGGGAATCGAACCCGTGTTTTCGGAGTGTAACACCGACATTCTACCATTGAACTAAGCTCCCATGGTAAATGGTCCTGGTAGTCAGATTCGAACTGACTTAGCGTAGCGTATGAGACTACTGCCCTTCCTAAAAGGCGATACCAGGATGCTGGTTTGTATATATCAAATTATTCCCCCTTTTCCTCCAAAGCAGAAATTAAAGTATTTAAAGCATCGAAGGCCCCTAAAAGATATTCGCTATCGGGGCCTTCTCCAATCATATCATTTAATATTTCTTTTAGATTCGAAATAATCTGTTGATGCTCCATTAAAAATGCTACCCTATAAGCTACCATCTTTACTTTAAGACTATTATCACTCATTAACACCTTTTAATACTAATTGATTGTAACCCGTTAAATCCATACTCTTAATCGGGTCATAAGAATAACGATGATAGAGACAGGGGCCATACTTCAAGATAGCTTCCTTGTGACCCTTAGCGGGATATCCCATGTTTTCATCCCAACCATATTGAGGGAACTTCTCATGAAGTAATCTCATTTGCTCATCATGATAGGTCTTGCCCAAAATGGAGGCTGCACCTACGATTGGGTAGGTGCCGTCCGCCTTTGGTTCCGAATGAAGATCATAAGCATCACAGCCCAGGTTGTCAAATTTTAAATTTCCGTCCACAATTATTAATGAATCTGGCTGGTATAATTTATGGAAAATTTCCACGTAGCACTCTTTGAGAACGGGATAGACTCCAAACTTATCAACTGTCACACTATCTCTCTCAGCTATGTGATAAGTTATAATCTTGTCTTCGAGCAACTTGGCTCTCAGTGTCTCCCGCTTCTTGGGCGTTAATTTTTTGGAATCATTAAGCCCCTTCATGGTCCAATCTTTGGGAGCACGAACTCCACAGACGACAAGTGGCCCGGCAATTGAGCCATATCCGCACTCATCGCACCCAATGATATGAGTCTTGTCTTTTAAGAGATCCCCTACATTGAGCATATTAATATCCTTGTATTTTGATATGAGTTTAGAGAAGGTGGCTGCTTTAGCCGAAGAATTTGTTATTAAGATTGCGGAATATCAACTTTCCGACAAGGCGCCGGATGCTAAGAAAGCTTCGGACTTTAGTCCCGAAGAAGAAGCTTTTATTAATTCTCTTTCTAAGAAAGATAACAATCAGGCTCAAGATAAAAACAATCTTGATGAGAAGGTTTGGAACCGCGCCAAGAAAGCCGTCAAGAAATATTGGAAAGGTTATGAAGAGCCCTGGGCCGTAGTTTATGATGTATATAAAAAAATGTCTGGAAAATCATATAAAAATAAAAAATCATGATATACTACTGCATGATGTTCGAACTCTAGGTTGAGTAATTAATAACATTATCGTCCCGCCATTTTCGTAATGACATCAAAAAGTTTAGACGCCATCTCAGAAGCCTCAACAGACTTTTCTTTAAGTCCCATATCAGACATCTCATCGGCGTAATCTGATAGGGCATCCATTAACATTTCGACCGAGCCGACAACCCCAGCATTTTCCACAACCTCCATCAAATCAACCGAATTAATTGACATAACAAATCTCCAAATAAAAATGGGGCCGTTTCCGGCCCCATCAAAGGGTTTCAATTTGAACAGTATCTTATTTTGTACTTATCTTCATAAGCATAGATTAAAGTTAAACAGTCTTCTGCCTGAGCCGTAGCATCACCAAAATAGGGATTCTTACAAATCTTCTGCAAGAAATACTTAATATGAGGAAGCGACTCTTGTTTTACCAAACTATTTTTAATAGACTCTTCCACTCCATATTCTAAAATATCTTCTATTTGATATTGGATTTTTAACATTGCGAAATCTTGACAGATACTGAGAATATCATTTATATGTAAAGGGATACTGAACTCATCTGTTTCGTTAGATTTTGCTTCATTTATACTGAAATTATCGATTTTATTGAGAGTCATAACAAACTCCATGCTAGAAAAAAGTTAAAGCTTTATAAAGTTCAAATTGAATAATTACCTCCTATATTTTGGTATAAAGTAATGCAATCTTATTAGAAGATTACGCCCTTACTATATCAGGAACTCAATTTGCTGCTAGCCTCAATTGCTTTTTCATAGTTGCAATTAATACCTTGTTCTTTTATAACAGGTCTTCGTAAGAAATCTTATAATTCAAGTTCATCATAAAGAATATCAAAACCATATACATCATACAATTTTTCTAAACTTTTACGAACATCTGGATAAATTTTAGATAAATCGGTAACTGCGTTGTGTTGATCTTTTATCTCAAAGAAAATGTCAGCAAGTTGCCCGGAGCTGCATCGCCTCTCAAGTTTCTCTAACTCATCAATTAGTAAGGCGACATCAACATCAGACTCATCAAAACCAACATCTGGGCTTTGATCCAACGAGGCGACAAAAGATGTGCGCATGCTTGGATTGTTGGTAAACATCTCTCTGGTTGCCAACTTAGCTCCAGCAAAATGGACAACAACTTGTTTGCCGTCGATGGTATCAGGAACGCTAGTTAGAACTTCTTTGTCCATATACTTGACGTAAACTACGATTCTACCAGAAGCTTCAGTCTCCATGGAGTGAAACCATGGTTGATCTCTAAAATCTAACATAATAAAAATATTCCTTCTTAAGGTTTAATGATAAAATGAAAATTGGCAGATCAGGGGAGAATCGAACTCCCATCCAGGGTTTTGGAGGCCCTGTTGCATCCTATGCTCCGACCTATATATTGATGAAAGAACTGCCAATTCCTTCCGAGGGCAGGGACTTTTCAGTCCTTCTAGCGAGGTTCCGTTTGATATTCGCGATATACCATTCAGCACCTATGTGCCCAGATCAACATCCTGTAAATGTAGAGGACTCGAACCTCAAACCCTTATCAGGTTCCCTACCCAGCTCGGGAGGCATAGCCGCCCGGCTATGATTACTTTTACAGTGGCGGAAAATTGGCGATTCGAACACCATGCCCTTACGAGCACACACTCCTTAGCAGGGAGGCTTACGACCTTCGTAATTAATTTTCCATACAGTCATTATATCTCATTATTAGCAAGTTCGTCAGTTAATGCTTGCAATAATTCAAAATTCTCTACATTATCTTTATACTCAGAAGGAATCTGATCAAGACCATAAAAACTTCCCGCCATGGCGCCTACAATCGCAGCAGTTGTATCCGTGTCTCCACCAGCTTTAACAGCTAAGACAACCGCATCTTTGAAATTATCGGTCGCGGCAAGACAATAAAAGGCAGCTCCAACCGTCTCTGGAACATAACCACGGGTGCCGATCTCCGCAAGTGCCGTCATAACATCCGTCTCATCTTTTAGATGAGATATGGCTAAATTCAACTTTTCTTTCACAACAGAGTCTGTAATTATATCTGTTACCTCTAGGAGAACAGACATAGGATCATGAGTTCCATTAGCTAAGAAAGCTGTCCCCAAAGCTACTGCCGCTGAACCCATCTTGGGCTCCAAAGAATTGTGAGTAATCCCTGCGTCTGTTACTGCCACTTCCAAGAGCTTGGCAATATCATTTCTATACCAAAGTCCAATGGGGGAGGCCCTCATTGCTGTACCATTACCCGCAGCCGGCTTACCATCATTGTGAGTTAGCCCACTTGTTAGATAAGTTGCTCCTAGTTTTAAATTGGTTAGGGCGGCAGCAGTAGTTCCACCAATACCTCGGGTATTCCCGGATTCCATCCAGCCTAGATACTTCTGTCCCACATCTTCTGGATTAAAGCCTTGATGTTCAATAAGGCTGGTTGCTAAGGCAATACTCATTAAAGTATCGTCTGTGTATTGTCCAGGTTGTCCCCACCAAAATGTTCCGCCCTCTTTAAACATACCATCCCACTCTTGAAGGGGAGCGTAGTTAGCAAGCTTCATTTCAAAAGCATTGCCGAGAGCATCTCCAATTGCACAACCCACAAGTGTAGCTATTCTAATCATATCTTACCAATTCTTAATTGCGTTTAATGCAAAATTAATTTATATCGTCAGTATCTATATATATAAGATATTTCCATTTTGGTTTTTTTACACCAAGATTTACTATCATATTTTTCAGTTTTAAATGGCTTATTATTGCGACCAGCATTAAGATAAATAACACGATCATAAGCTTCTTGTGCGCTTAAATTATTAATTATTGTTGTCTTTGGCATAACTTACTCTGGAGGAAGGAGGGAATACTCGAAATCCATCCCCGATTAAAAGGACGACTAGTTTTCAAAACTAGCCCGGTGCGCCTGTCCGGTTCACCTTCCATTAGCAATATATCAATTTATTCGCAGTTTTGTTGCGGAGACGCAGAGATTCGACGATATATATCTATTATGAGCACAGAAAACATAACCGATCAAATAAAAACTTTTGGAACAAAAGAAATAATATTAGGTAATGGTAAAAGATTATGCTACCTAATTGTTTGCGATAATTGTGGAGAACTTCACTATAAAGCGAAGTGCGAAATATTGCGTGGACTTAGAAGGACCAAACTATTCTTTTGTTCAAATAAATGTGATAATGAATTTCATATAACTAAAAAAGAAGTTAGTTGTGCCCAATGTGCAACTACTTTTCTTAAACTTCCTAATCAAATTGCTAAAACGAAAAATAATTTTTGCTCCAAATCTTGCGCAGCAACTTTCAACAATAAAAATAAAACTTACGGAATAAGAAGATCTAAATTAGAAATTGCGATTGAAAAAATGTTAAAAACGAATTATTTATCTTTAGCCTTTGATTGCAATGGAAAGAAAATAATTGGATCCGAACTTGACTTTTATTTCCCTGCGCTAAATTTAGCAATTCAATTAAATGGTCCATTACACTATCAACCAATTTATGGTAATGATAAACTTTTCCAAATTCAAAAAATGGATGAAGAAAAGAGATTAAAATGTAAATTACAAAACATTAAACTGATTGAAATTGATGTGTCTAAAGATACATATCTAAATAAAAAACTATTAGAACAAAGACTATTACAAATAAAAAATATATTGGCGGAAGCCAGAGTACTCGAAACTCAAACCAATTAAGGTCCCATCAGTTTTCTAGGCTGCGTTCGCGCCCTGGCGAATTTGTCTTCCGTATGGAGTCGGAGGTGGGAATCGAACCCACTGTCATTCAGGTTGCAGCTGAAGCCCAGACCATCTGAGATCCCCGACTTATCGTTTCTATATATCGCTTTATTCCCAGGATTAGAGAAAGACTTTAAGTTTTATAATTCGGAGCGCCTCTTCTTCCGTATATTCTCTATCATTGATAAAATAGGTGGTACAAGGTGGCCTAACCTTTCCGCCTCTTTGTATATCAGACATTCCAATTAATCTTAATTGTTTCTCGTCTTTCATAAGAAACCAATATAATCTCCAGGGAGAATCAGCACTCCCTGGCCCAACTAAAACATCAGTATCAACTTCATAACCGGTATCTTCCCAGAACTTCTTAATTTTTGGGTGCATTATAAGAAGGCTTTCAATTTAATTATTCTTAACATTTGTTCCTCTGTATACGTTTCTCCATGAAAAAGATAAGCGGTACATGGCGGTAAATCTTTAGGCTCAATAGCACGACCAGACGCATTAAACTCCATTGGCTGAAGCTCAGACATGCCACGGTCTTGAAACATTTCCATTTCATTTTTTACAAGAACCCAATGACAACGACAATACATACCAGATGGCCCACATCCAAGAGCCCAATCAACCACAATTATATAGCCTGAATCTTTCCAGAATTTCTTAATCTCTGGATGCATTATAGGAACGCTTTCAATCTAACAAATCTTAACATCTGTTCTTCGGTGTACCAAACTCCTCTATATCGGTGTCGATCTCCAAAAGCTAACGTATCCGTTATGGATATATTGAATGGCCCACCCAAAGAAAAATGACCAGTAACGGTTCCAAGATAAATGACTTTGCCATCAGGTCCGGTTACTGATTGAGTCTGATCTTCATTCTCTATATAGGTACAGCCTGAATCTAACCAAAACTGCTTAATATCTGGGTGCATTTTGTGCATTATAGGAACGCTTTCAATCTAACAAATCTTAACATCTCTTTTTCATGGTGCCATTGGTCAAATAAGCGGTACACAATATTTCCAAAATAAGGACAGGCAACTATCATTCCGTCAACAAGATACATGGGAACATTGGTCATCTGTCCTGCTGGCTTATCTAGATAAACAACTTCTTTCCCATCTACTTCCCAAAATTTTCTTATCTCTGGATGCATTATTTCTTCTTATCGGCCAAGGCATAATTTGTAAAACTTTCGTTGTCAGTTACTTCTTTAATAACTTTTAAGAAAGGAGGCATCTCTACCGTATCGTCAATATCTTCCAATTCAATTTCAAGAATTGCTAATCCTTTTAACGGTCCTTTAAAAACATCTAATTCAAATGTCTGATCGTTATATTCAAAAACAAATCTAGTCTTAGCAACCTCTACCTTTTTAGGGTGAGCCTTCTTAAGATATTTCTCATATTGAGCCTTGGTTATCTCATGTTCCTTCTCTTTATGAACGCCGGTTTCCACGGGATGCTTTTGATTATAATGGTAGACCGTTTCAGTCTCTCCAGTTAAACCCTCTACAGTTTTACGAACTCTGGCCGAAGGTTCATCTCCTTCTGGCTTAAGATAAGTTTGATGAATACGTTTAACATCGATAAGCTTATCGAATAATTCGGATAAAACTGACCAAGAGGTGGGAAATTTAACTAGGAATTTTCTTTCTGATTCAATTTTAGTTGGCATAGATTATTGTCATTCTATTGGCATATCTCGGGTGATGGGCGCGGTATCCATTGAACAAATTGGAAATAATCTAGAGAATTTGCAAAACAAATAGATCCATGACCTTTGATGTTAACGCAAAAATTATATACCGCAGCATAAGGGACTGCTTCCATAATCTGCTCTACTTCTTCAATTGCTCCACAAGGAAGCACTGATTTTGTAAATGGAGCGCCGGCAATATAAGTATGTGAATGAAGCATAAACCTAGTATTAGGATACATCTTGAACAATTCAAGCTGAACCGGAGTATCTACAGAAGGTTTATTAGAACCAAAATATTCTACACCATCTACTCCAGATTGAACCGCCACAAATGCATCTGGACCAATAAAACGCTTATCTATATTCCTTTGGGAAACAAATACTTGTCCATCACTTGAGAAAGATGGGAATCCTTTAGCACAACGAAAAGACGCATTTCCAAGCATTCTAGTCGTATCTACACCATGGATAATGGTATGGAATACATCTGCTTGAGCCTTAACAAGATCTAAGAACTTAGATATCTCTTGAGAGTCTGGAACGGAAATCTTCTCTCCAACTTGTTTAGATCCTATTCTTTTGATATTAACCAGTACGCTAAGCCTGTCCCTCAGGACTTTAGCTACCACAGCTAAATTGGTTTCTTTGGAAAGAAAAACGTTGCCAAGAGGGTCAAGAATAGTTGTTTCAATCTTTTCTCGATTTCCACCAATTTCCAAAAGTAAATTGGCTTTAACATCCAAAGCACGAGAGATTAAGTTTTGTAATGAGTAAGCGCTATCCAAATTACGTTTGGAAGTAACCAAAAATAGTTTGGGACTTCGTTCTTTAATCTGTTTGACTAACTTGGGTTTATCATTGGGAACGTCAGCCAACCAGAGAACTACGCCTGAATTAGGCAAGGTCTCACAAATATTGACAAGCTCATTCCAAGTTCCACCATTATGTATGGCATCCTTACCAGGATAAGGATAGGCACAAAGGGCTTTAAAGAATTTGTCTGCCCAACCAGATTTTTTACCACCCTCATCATTGAAGGTGCCTGCAATCATTGTGATATTCATTTTTACCTTATATGATTCGGGCAAGGACATAGCAGTTAAACTTTTGCCGCCCCCAGGTTAAATTATAAAATTGCGAGTGGATACTCCGTGGTCATCGGCCCCAATGCTTACATGAGGGCGTTACATCGACTACCAG
>Ga0316217_10003441_pt1 | contig 18004 bp, 12 predicted proteins | sample 1anoAmetaG_FD_203633 | JGI IMG/M metagenome (GOLD analysis project Ga0316217, IMG submission 203633) | Freshwater microbial communities from Trout Bog Lake, Wisconsin, USA - 1anoA | ecosystem: Environmental > Aquatic > Freshwater > Lake > Hypolimnion/Profundal zone | place: USA: Wisconsin...
TGGACTGTTCTCTACCCAGACCATCAAAATATCCTCCCCCTTTTCACAGTCCATCTCCCCATCACAAACTATCACCTTTGCGATTAAAGGACTATTCGCTCCACCCACTACCTAGCCAATAGACAAACTCAAAGTTATCACCTGCGATGCCTCATTCAACTCCATCGATTCAGCAACCAGCTTTATATCAGGGCTGCTTCCTCAAGCCTTGCAAAATTTTGTAATCACCCCCACGGTTTCTCCGTTTGGGGTCAATAGCTTTGCAGGAGGGCTGAGCTTTTCCTTCCTGCTTCCTGACACTATAAGCAGTGGCGACTATTTTATCATTAGCTTTTCCAGTGGGACCACGATCAGCTTAACTACCAAATTCGCCACCATCGCCATCCAAAGTGCCACCTATAATGCCACTAACTCCTCCATCGTTATTTTTCAGTCTTCCTTCAATCAAAATTACCCGGCAGGCACTTCGATAACCCTTAGCTTCATCAAATACAAAGCGCCACCTTCGACCCGTCCGACAAGTTCCATAACCCTCACCGTTTTTTCATTCGGCTATTCCAAAATGAGTGCTTCTGGTAGCATTTCAGCAGTTGCGAACAACTACACCCTTTCAGTGGCAGCAGCATCAACCACAGTCAATGCCTTCACAAGCTACTCATTTAGCTTTACGATGGCAGACGCACTTACCTCAGCAGGGTACATATCTTTGACCCTTGACCCCAACCTATGCAAAACAGCTGCGCAAACAGCCACCATCCAAAGCAATTTGTCGATTTCGATCAGTGGCACCAACATCAAGCCTAACCCTTCAACGCAGATTGTGGCCACAACAGTGAATGTGTCTGCTACCTACTCTCTCGTTTTCACCAATCTCAATACCTCGGCTAGCAACATCCCCACGCAAAGTTTGACCATCAAGGTGAGTAATCTACTAAACTATCCTTCAGTGCTTTCGATGAGTTATTTCGCCCTGTCGACCTATTACTCAGCTAGTAGCGTCGATTTAGTGGCCAATGCGAACTATGCAGGCACTTTGACCCTTCAGCCAGGCAGCATCAAATTGGTTTCGGTTACAAGCACTGCCACTACAACTTACACTTTTGGAACTTTGTCTATTTAGCTTACTAATCAAAACCCAATACCAGCAAATGGCTGTCTTATGGTGGTTTTTCCTACCGATTTGAATGTTCTAAGTGTTTTTCAAGGGTCCGTTACAGTCTCTTCAACCTTAGTCTCAGCAACTGCTATCAACTATGTCTCGAATAACAGCATCATCCTTAAACCTACTTCTCAAATAAGTGCCAATACTAGCTTGAAAGTGGTAATAGGCAACTCATTAACCCAGAACACAACCAAAACAACTGCTACCTTTGTTGTCAAAACCTATGACCAATCTTTCAACCCAATTGATGCATCAAGTAACAATTTGGGGCTGAGCATACAATCGGGCAACCCTTTCAACTCCCTCACCATAACTCGGTCGAATACAACCAACTCAGCAAATGCCAATTACACTCTCTATTTCTAGCAAGTGCAAAATAGCAGCTACATCAGTGCAGTCGGCATCTCATTTAACCAGTTCGTTTCGACTAGCTCACTAAGCAGAGTTTACTAACAACTCTATAACCCATCTAACGGCAGCTATTATTTGGTTGCCCTGGTTTTCTACAAAATAAACTCAACCTACGTAAGAGTCGTCCTCAACCAAACATCAGTCGCACATACCATCATTTTAAGTACTGTGACTAATCCTCCCTCTTAGCAGCCTATCTCGAATTCCATTCTGGTATACACTCTTACCAACGATTATCAATACATCTATTCTCAGATGTATACGGAAGATATCATCAATGATGCTGCTTCCACTGACGTTGTGACCAGTTTTAGCTTCTCTAGCTTGGCATTTGAATAGAGTGATACGCTGACTCTTGGTCTTCAGCAGCCCAATGCTTGGCCAGCTTTAGTGTTTTCTCTGTAAATAGATATTCCCATGATTTTCGGTACTTCGGATATCGGCTGCAGTGGTTTCACGGGGATAGTTTGTTCTTTGTTCCCACCTACTAAAGTGCTAACCATTACAGCCAGCAATGGCTCTAATCTTCCTTCCAGCTTCTCAGTGATAATAAGCAACTTAGTCAATCCTGCAGTTGGTTCTTCTTCTCAAACCTTCACGATTATATCATATGATAGTAATAGCTATATGGTCCAACAGGATATTTCCACTGTTGTCTATAACAATTTATGCACTATGCCTTGCAGAACCTGCAGTAGCTCCAATTACTCATCTTGTACAAGTTGCTATACCTCTCCGAGCACCTACCCATTGCTCTATCAAACCCAATGCCTAAACAAATGCCCCAACGGATCCTACCAATTCAACTCAACCCTCTGCGTGAGCTGTAATGCCGAATGCGCTACTTGTTCTTACGCTAGCTCCAATTGTACCAGCTGCAACGCCACGAGTCAATATGCTTACCTTTACCAAAATACATCACTTTTGCCTGTTTCGGGAACTTGTCTGTTTGGATGCAAGGCCTAGACTTATGAGCTCAACAAAGTTTGTTATGACTGTAATAGTAGTTGTTCGAGTTGCACCAATTCTACACATTGTAACGCATGCAAAGTTGGCTACTATCTGTTTAAAGACAGCTGCGTTGCTGTTTGTCCCAACACAACCATTACGAGCAATAGCAGTTGTGAAGCGTGCTCTGCGAATTGCTTGACCTGCATACAAACAGTTGATTCCTGCACCAGCTGCCCAAGTTATACCTTTTTGTCCAATAGTTCCTGTCTTAGCTCATGTCCTCAAGCCAATATGTTTGTCAATAACGCTCAAACTTGCCAGCTTTGCAATTCTAACTGTGCGACCTGCAGCCTCTCATCAACTAACTGCACAAGTTGCAACCTTGCCTCTACTAACTCTCATCTTTATAACTCAACATGTGTTGCCAGTTGCCCCGAACTGTACTATTCGAATGCCTCGACTTTAGTTTGTGTGAGCTGTGCAAGTCTAGCCATAAATTGCAGCAACTGCTCATCAAGCACAACTTGCTACACTTGTGATGCGGACTATCTCTTTTTGATGATGAATAGCACATGCACTAAGTAGGTCCCTGTAGGGTACTTAGCTCTCAATGGCACTATATACTCCTGCGACTCCACTTGCTACTCTTGTGATGGGTCCTCAAGTAACTGTTTAAGTTGTTCTGGCAGTTTGAATCTATATAACAATCAATGCATCATCAAATGTCCAACTTCCATCACTGTTGCCATCTCCAATGTTTGCCAACCCTGCAAGTATCCTTGCGCCACATGTCTCAATCTGACCACTACCTGCACATCCTGCTTGGCCAATTCCACTCTTTATTATAGTTAGGCTGCAAATAACTGTGTGCCTCCTACTGGCTGCCAAAGTGGAACTTTTGCTAACTCTGCCAACTTTATCTGCTCTAATTGCAGCTCTAGTTGTCTCTTGTGCTCTGGAAGCTCCACTAATTGTTCTGTATGTAAGAATGGATATTTCTATTACTCGTCCAACAACTCTTGTTTAGCTTCTTGCCCTAATGGGTCTGTCGGAATAAATGGAACTTGCTAGAGTTGCAACCCTCCTTGCAGGACTTGTAACATGACTCAAAATATGTGTACCTCTTGTGCGGTTTCTTCTCCAAGTCTATACTTGAATACCAATTCATCGAATTGTGTCAGTAGCTAGCAATGCCCAAGCAACACATACCCTAACGCAACTTAGCTTGTATGTCAAAGCTGCCCTTTCCCTTGTTCTGGATGTACTTCATATTCTTAGTGCACTAGTTGCCAAGGTAATTACTCCTTATTCTACACAAATGAAACTTGCCTTTAAAGCTGCCCTGATGGATGGATTGCCTAACCTGATGGACCCAATATGATCTGTCTGTCTTGCGTGGATCCTTGTGCAACTTGCAAGGGAAGCCTCAACAACTGCACCTCTTGCAAGGCGAACTCCTCTCTTTATCTTCAAGGAAACAGCTGTGTAAATGCAAGCCAATGTCTCAACTTGACTTACCCCAACTCCACAACAAACAAATGTACCCTTTGCCAATAGCCCTGTCTGTCCTGCTCATCAGAAACAAGTTGTACAACATGTACCAATGGTACCTATCTTTATATTTCCTCCTGCTTGAACTCTAGCTCATGCCCCTCAGGTACAGTTGCAGGTGTTAACTCTTCAACCGGGCTGAATCAATGTGTGCTTTGTACTTACCCCTGTTTAACTTGTTCTGTGGTTGCGAATAACTGCACAAGCTGCAATTCTTCAGCTGCTAGCTTTTACCTAAGTGGAAATCTGTGTGGTAATGCCAGCTCATGCCCGAATCTTACCTATCCTAACTCCACTACCTCAAAATGCTAATCTTGCCTCGATCCTTGCCTCAGCTGCATTAATTCGACTCATTGCTCAAGTTGCATTCCTGGTTACTTTTTATCTCCCAACTCAACTTGTGTAAGTTTATGCTCTGTTGGTTAATATGCCATGAATGTTTCAGGTACTCTCCTCTGCAACACATGCTCTAATAGTTGCTTTCAATGCTATGGGAACGCTTCTAACTGTACCAGCTGCAATAATGGCACCTATTTATCTAACGGAAGTTGCTTAGCGGCAAATAACTGCCCACAGGGGACTTATGCGAATAGCACAAAAAATACTTGTGAGGTCTGCCTTTCTCCATGCTCATCATGTGCCAACTCTACATTTTGCTAGTCCTGCTTATCTTCGTATGTGCTACCTTCCACAGGAGGATGTGTCAATTCGAGCAGCTGTCCAAATAATACAGTAGCCTACAATGATTCAGGAGTGTTGAAGTGTTCGCAATGTGAATCCAGTTGTAATGGGTGCATCTCGAGTCCTACGTTTTGTTCTACTTGCGCTGATTCATCCACTTTTCTGCAGAATGGAAGTTGTGTCAATAGCTCCAGCTGTCTGCCTGGCACTTATCCAAACATCACTTTGCGGACATGCAGCAAATGTCAAGCATCTTGCAATGAATGTTAAAGTCTTACTTTTTGTACATCTTGCATCTCATCGCTTTATTTAGTGGTTCCAAAAGGAAGTTGCGTAAACTCTTCATCCTGTCCTGCTGGAACTACCGCCTTTGTATCAAATGGAGCAAGTATATGTGCAGCGTGTAGCTCAAGTTGTTAGAATTGTAGAGGAACTCCTTCTAATTGTACCAGCTGTGCTCAAAATAGTTCAACATACTTCCAAAACAATGGTTGTGTAGCAGCTTCTTAATGCGTGAATGGTTCATATCCTGATAGCACTACACTAACTTGTTCAATTTGTCCTTCATCTTGTGCTTTGTGCTCCGCTAAAGATTCCTGCTCCAAATGTACTGCTAACTTCTATCTTTATGGTGCAACTTGCCTAAGTAATTGTCTGAATGGAACATTTGCTGACATTTCTACATCAACTTGCAAAAGCTGTAATAGTCCTTGTAAAACTTGCAATGATTCAGCCGATATCTGTACATCATGCTAGCAAAACAATACAACTCTTTATCTTCTGGACAACAGCTGCGTGATTGGTACCAGTTGCATCGCTGGTACTTATCCTAATTCCACTACTTTTACCTGTTCCTCTTGCAACTAGAATTGTGCGACATGTAGCTCTTCATTCATTTGTACTTCTTGTGTCTCTGGCTTCTATCTTTACTCTAGCAAAACATGCGTTAATGTTTGTCCTGATGGCTATCTTGGAGTTTTAGTGAACACAGGAGGGATATGCCAGCAGTGTAGTTCAGTATGTTCTACCTGCAATAATACAATAACAACTTGTACTTCTTGTGCTTCTGGTACTTTCTTGCAAAATAACATATGTGTGGCTACCTGCCCGAATGGCACTGCAACCATATAATCAACTTCAACTTGCTAAATGTGTCAGTAAGGTTGCACTCTTTGCAGCTTGTCAACATCCAACTGTTCCACCTGTGGTTCTGGCTACTTTTATTACAATTCTACCTGTTCTCAAGTATGTCCGAATGGGTATTACGCAGATGGTTCCAATAATAATTGTAGCTCATGCAGCAATAATTGCACTACATGTGCCAATTCAACAGCCTGCCTCTCCTGTAGCCCACCTCTTTCATTTTACTCGAGCCAGTGCCTTTTAAATTGCCCATAAGCATTTTCTTATAGCGTATCATCTGTATGCATGAATTGTAGTTCTGCCATATCTGGATGTCTTTCTTGTAGTAATGGTTCTAGATCTGCCTCTTGCCAAATATGTCTTTCAGGCCTGCTGATGTTCAATGGCTCCTGCTATTATACTTGTCCAGCTGGGTCTCAAACAGACGGAGCGGGCAACTGCAAACAATCCCAAAGCAGCTCAAATAGTACCCTAACGGACTCTTTAACAACTGCAGGCTTATTCCCTTTGCCTTTTACTATTATCGGCAGCATCATTTTTGTGGCATGTTTTATCAGTAAACTCCAAAATAGAAACACTTACACCCTAGGTGTTGCTTATTCTTTGTACGGCTTCATAGAAACAGCTTGTTTGTCTTTTGTCCTGTTAACTTTTTCCCCAGAGCATGAGAAATTTAAAATCTTCCTTCTAATAGCTCTTTTCGTTATTGGAGGACTCAACTTATTTGGCCTCATTGTCCAGACTTGGCAGCTGAGCTATGATGAGAAATTCAGCAAATGGCTCAAAACAAAGTGCAATTTCGTGTTCTATGGTATAATAGTGGTGATTTCTGCACTCACAAACTACAAATTCAAACTTATTCTCTTTACTAAGCTCTTCAATTTTAAATGTGTTCGTGCTCAACTGGAACATGTACAGAAATTTAGAGTTTTTAATTTAATGAGCTTCTTGGGTGTAGTGCACTAAGGATTGGTTGTGTATGTTTCAGCCCTTATTTTGGTAAAACTTTCTCCAAACACTTCACAATTTTTGATATTCTTAGACCTCATCATAGTCAACAGTCTAAATGTGGTTCTAGCTCTTGCTGCAAGTTCTAAAAGCGAAACATTCTTCGAAGAGGAGGAATAGGATGGGATGAAAGTTAATAAAGTGTTCAATCTTCATGATGAATATCAACTTAATCCAATCGACGATACTTTGGACCATGTAATATTGCAATAATTTTAGATAAAGAAACAAAAGGGGGTTGAGAGCAGAGATGTTCTAATGGACGATGAAGAGTAATTTACTCTTTCAATGTCTGATAGGTCAGAGTCCGCTGTCAAAGGCTAGGCCCCTGAGACTGGAGACAAATTTGCTATGATGAAGCAAAACAAAAGTATGTTTTAGAAAATTGATCTTGGACCTGAATAGGAATCTAATATAGGAAAAAAAGGCTTAAATAACATGAGCGCAGTTTACCAAAGAGACCTAAAAAAAGAGAAAAGGAAAAAATTTTAAGCTTAGCATAAGATATCCAAAGTTATTCTAGAAAAAACTGAAAAGCAGTCGAATTAAAGACTTAGTGAAAGTGAATAAAAAATAAAGGGTGAGGAAAGTCACGCTACCTTGAATAACCTCCAAGGGGCTGAATAAGACTTGGAGCTTCCATAACAAACTAGCTTTATTCCGGATTTAGAATTAGCCAAGGGTGAAATGCTGGAAGACGTTTAGAATAGACCCTAGGATTAGCCAAAAGTATAGCATTAGTTTTAGATTAACTAAATCATTAGTTTTTAGAGAGATAATAACTTAGAGAAAAGAAAAAAACTTGAAGATGATGATGAAAAACTATAAAAGATGCAGTAGAATAAAAGGGAAATAAAGGTGTATAAAGGGAAAGGTGAAATAATACCATCTTCATCTTAAGATATCTAGGAAATTGATTTAACTATCAGCAAAAAACAAAAATAATTGATTTAACTAAGAAAATCAATTAGAAAGAGGTAACAGTCTCAAGAAAAGAAAAGTCAAAGACAGTAAAGAAGTAAGTCAAAAGACAAAAAATCTAAACGGGCTCAAAGCTAAAGAGAAGCTGATTTTGTTTCAAGCAATTTTCCCCAAAAAACCTTCTCCCAAGAACTTTCAAATCAAAAAACTGAGATTAAGCGAATCCCACTTAATATCAATATGCTTGATTACGGTTAATCTGGAATTATTTAAGAAGAATTGGTGGCTGCCACAGAAGATGTTAGTATGCCGACTAAAGGCAGTGGATGGCTAGGCACTTAAAATGAAGATATTGAAGACAACATTAAATAAGAATATATTAAAGCTCCACTTCCCAATAGATAAAAGATAGAAGAGGTTATTAATAAGAGTTCATTTAAATAAACTTCACAAAAGACAAACTAAGTTTAAGCTATCAAAGAAGACTTTTAGATGTAAACCATAACTTATCAGTAAGCTGATAAAAAGATGAACAAATTAGTATAGAATTTGAATAGAATGGCCTTTTAAGATCAGGAAATCACATAAAATTAAGATGCTGGGGAAGATGATTTCGAACATCAGTAGTTTCTTGATGAATAATCTTTATAATTTCATCAGCACTTTTTCTAAGAGCAAAAAGAATTAAGCTTTCTTTCTTAAGAATTCATCAATGATCCAAACAATCTTGTTCAAGGTATGAAAGCACCTTCAAGAAAACAGAAAAAGCTCCTTGATAGTAGTGGTAACAATCAGCCTTCATCTAATTAATAGCTAAGAATCAACCTTAACATTAAAGCTGATGAACAAAATACTCCATTGAAATCGAAGAAGAATAAAAAAGGAGCATTATAGGGATAAGTCCCAGGTGAAGATAACTTCTAAGATTAGACTTAGAGAACTCAAAAAGTTAGAATGTATCAAAATAGAAGTCATTTATTAAAAGACCAATCAAGTAAAAGAGATTCAGCTTAGTATCAATAACTTTAGGACACATCTTTCAAAGAATTCGCTGCAAGAAAAACTGCATTTGAGAGACCTCCATTGCAAAATAGACCTTCCACAAGTGTTAAAAATAGGCAAGCCACTGGAGTTCAAAATATGCAGACTAATAGGGCAGATCTTCGTTCAAAAGAAGGTGACAAATGGAATATGCCTAACCAAACTATGAGATAGGGGCAATTTAAGTAATTCAAAAGTAAAGAAATTCAACTCTAAGGAGGCAGCAATTTGGAGTTCTATCCTTCTTCATTTAGTTCTAATCAATTTAAACTTGGCTCTGAAGAACTGAATGATGAACCTCGAAAGCCAACTATCATGAAAAATACTAAAACCAAAAGTAGAGGAAACTCTTAGAAAAAGTTAACCCCATAGTAATAAAGTTCAGTCGACAATAAATCAATGAAAAAATCGGTGAAGTCATATAAAAGCCGATCAATTGACAGATAATAGGCGTAAAAAGGGTTCAGGAAAATTGAAGAACTTGAAAGCGATGACTTGAAGTAATATTACAATAGAAAAGATAGATCAAAATCCAACAAGTCTAAGTCAAAAAGCAGAGAAGGCAATAGGTCTTCAGAGAAAAAAATGAGGGAACTGGAAAAGATTTATCTGCAAAGACTATAGTTCAAGCAATGATTCGTTAATATACTTTGAAAGGGAAGTTTTGAAATCTATCATTAATAAAGTTAGGCACTTACTTTAAATTTGCTGATAATTATATTTTGATTGCTTGATAAGTAACTTAAATTTATATTTATAGCGAATGAAGGCTGAAGAAGGTCAAACCAAGCGTATTGGATAATACATAATTTGTAACTAAGCTTCTAATAAGAAAAGACTTTGGGGCAGGGAACCTTTGGGAAGGTCAAATTGGCCATTCATTAACCTACTGGACAAAAAGTGGCAGTCAAAGTTCTTGAAAAGAAGAAAATTGTTGACGTATCGGACATTGAAAGAGTCTCCAGAGAAATACACATACTGAAACTCGTTAGGCATCCTAATCTCATCCAACTTTATGAGATCATCTAAACCCCCAAATATCTCTTTTTAGTGATGTAGTATTGCGGAGGAGGAGAGTTGTTTGACTACATCGCAGATAAAAAGAAGTAGCTATGAAATAATTCAGATTAACGTAAAGAGAGGCCTGCAGATTCTTTCATCAAATCATCGATGGGGTGGACTATCTTCATCGTTTGGGCATTGTGCATAGAGATCTCAAGCCTTAAAACATGCTTTTGGATACTAATAACAACATCAAAATCGTTGATTTCGGTCTCAGCAACACATATTCTCAGTTTGCAGTTAAACCCAAAAAATAAATGCTGATTTCAGAAGAATTCTAAAAATAAAAAAGTTAGTCCATTAAAGATGAAAACAGTAGTCAGAAAACTTAATAGCAAGTTTTCTAAAAGGAATAGCTAAAGACGGCCTGCGGAAGTCCATGCTATGCGGCCCCTTAGATGATAGCAGGCAAAAAGTACAACGGCTTGCAAGTCGACTTATGGAGCTGTGGAGTCATTCTTTATGCCATGATTTGTGGTACTTTGCCCTTTGAAGTAATAATCCTGTAATCTTAGGATCCAAATACCTCTTTACTCTACAAAAAGATTCTGACCTTGAACTACAAAATACCCAGTGATCTTTCTCCTTTTGCCAAAGATATACTTAAAGGATTGCTTGTGACGAATACTAAAAGATTAGGACTAAGCTAAATACGAAATCATTAGTTCTATCGTTTGTACAATCACCCTCCTGCGCAAGGAATCCTCGTAGGAAAGCACTGTATCCCAGTTGATAGCAATATCATTGGGTAGATAAGTAAACTAGGCTATGATGCTAATTTTGCAAGGGAGTGTCTGATGACGAATAAGCACAACGCTGCAACTACAGCTTACTACCTTTCTTTAAAGTAAAGGTATGAAGCAGGTTTTCAAAGTATTGCTGACATCAACTCAAACAAATTCGACAACTCTTTGCTGAGTCAAGTCCAGAGTAAAAGCTCAACTCCTAGGTCAACCTACCATCGGTCGAGGCAGAGATCAAGTGTAGATCGCTTTTTGTAAGTCTAAACTAAAAACTAGTTTGGTTAATTTCTATAAAACCAACGCAAAAACTCACAGACTAATCGTATGACGAATAGGTACGCACAAGTTAAGCCAACTTAGGCCAAAAACAAATCTGCGTTTCGTTCAAGATTGCAGCAGAGCTTTGATATTTCCAATTTGAGCAAAGAAAAGCAGAGATAGCCTGTGGACCTTACTGAGAGATAGGCCAAAATTGGGGGAGTGCTCAATTTGCCTTCACTTAATAAACCGCATCACCGTAGAATCTTTATGAATGTCAAGAACTGATGTGTAATAAACCTCAAGCTATAAGAATAATAAATAATAATCAGCTATATTAAGAATCAATTTCATCGTCATCGTCTATGTCTTTCTTCGTTCTCCTTATTCTCCGATTCTTTTAAAACCACTTCATGGAAAAATGTTTTAAATCATTCTATATGAACTCCCTTTTGCTTAGACATTTCGCTCTTTTGCCACCACCGCATTCCCCTCTTGCAATTCTATCTTTCATGACAATCAGATAATTAGCTTTTACTTTCTTGACGTGATTTTGCTCGATTTAACTGCCCATAAAAGTTGCTATTTTTTTGTTATTTGTAGGAATGCTAATAAATTAAGCAAGTCCTTTTAGAAATTTTTTGTATTGTTACTCATTCCATGGGAACTCTTCCTTCGTGATTGTAAACTTGTTCAATTCTTGATATTAAGGGTCTTCGAGCATTTTGTTATAAGCCTATTTAACACTATTTAGTTCATTTTAATTGTATAGCCAGCTTCTTTTCTGCACACTCGACTTAGATTGGATTTATTCGTCTAGGAATCTAAGCTTGGTTTACCAAAGTATTAAAAAGCAATCGAGAATGGCTTGGCACTATCCTTAATCTATCTACTTTTCTGAGAGCTAGGACAATATTTTCTTGACATCTTCAGGTATTTAGAGAATGTCTAAAGAATCCTTCAACTAGTGCGTTTTGGGTTGTGGTTTTTTATCATTTTCTTACAATCTCGAAACTTTGAGATCCTGAGTAGGTTTTAACCTTTGGCACACCAGAAGCAGATTGTGGGTGAGATTGTATATATGATAGCCTGATGGAAATTTGGGCATTTTAGGAATACCTTTCAAGTATTAAATGAACTCATCTATAATAACCTTTTACTTTTAGACTGGCTTTTAGTGTTAAGATTGCCTGTGATCGTCTGAAGGATCTTACCTTTACTCTCTTTCAAGTTGGCCATCCTATTCGTTAGAATCAGATTAAGCAGATTAAAAGATAGTTTATTTTATTGCTATTTTGGTTGTCTTATTTTTTAGCATAAATTAAATACATTACCTAATTAACTTTTTCAGCTTCGCTTCGGTTTAGCTCTCTTTATTGTCCATCTACAGCTTTTATGTGTCTTTTTGCAGTTACTGTAACTTGGTCTCCAGGTTTTACTTCTTTGCTTGCTAAATGAGGAACTGAGGGATGTATGGTATATGGTTTAGGCAATCCTTGACCCCAGAATAATGATGATTGTTGATATGAAGCACTCTATAACGAAAGTTAGTACTAGTTTTTCTAGGGTATTTTGGGGAAAACTCAACCATTTTCTACTCTTACTTAAAAGATGCCTTCAAATGTTCAATATCATGCTTGTAGGTAGCAATAGCATGTTGTTCTGCGAATTCCAGCTTATAGTTATGACCTTACCAAAACTAAGTCTTGCTTCTGATGTAGTTGATAATAGTAGAAACTAGTTATTGGAGTTGAGGTGGACCTTTGTAAGTGGTTGCCAGCTCTATGAGATAGTTCTGCAGCTTATGTTGCTGCAACCTTATAGCCTCCTCAGGAAGTAGCTACTTTTTGACATATTGTAGCAAATCAGGCAGGTAAGTAACATTAAGAATGGTTTGGACTCCAAGTCTGGGTGAGTATGGAGAGAAAAGTCCTTTTTAGAGCAGGCTTTGCTAAAGCAGAAACAAGGAGTGTTTCATTGTAATATTATAGACTGAGGCGGCAAATACTACTGTATATAATGCAAAAACGCGTAGTTTAATAAAGCTTAAGCAATAATCATTATCATTTGTTACTTATAAGAAATACATTATGGAATAGGAAGTCAAACTGTTGAGCGGAACCTCCCTCTAGGGCGTCGACCAGCAATTCTACATCTACCGCAACTCGAAGCTAGGTGAAGGCGGCTTCGGGGTGGTGCGCAGGGCGTGCGAATCTTGCAGACAAGGCCGTCCTTTGGCCGTGAAGATCATTCCGTATGGGGGAGATGAGGTAAAGAGGGCAAAAATAGAGAGGTAGATTGGTATTCTTCGTATTCTACCGGACCATGAGAATTTGGTGCGTGTTTTGCCTTACAAGTGCTTCTCTGAAAACAACTTTTACATCTTCATGGAACTCTGCGAAGAGGGCACTCTTGCTGACATCGTTCGCAAACCAGGTCTTCTGCAGGAATAGACCATTTTTTCGATCTTTTATCAGCTTCTCTAAGGTTACAGGATACTATGGCAGGCAAAGATAGTCCACCAGGATTTGAAGCTGGCCAACATTCTTATCAAGAAAGGGGTGCTCAAGATCACTGACTTCGGATTTTCCATTTTGGCCGAAAAATATGTGAGTTCGCTTACTCGGTAGGGGACGTTACCATACATGCCTTATGAAAAATTAACTGACCCCAACTACATTGCAGATTAGCTTTCGGACATCTACTCTTTGGGAGTCATAATGTTCGAAGCGATAAGTAAAATGCATCCTTATGTGAACCAAAAATCAATAAAAACTCAGAAGGAATTCGTGGCAGCCCTCAAAGCCTCAAACATCGCCAAACCGAAGCTATATTCAACCTACTCCCTCCAGCTGCAGAACCTCTTCGAAATCGTGGTAAAAATGTGCTCAAAACTTCGTAAAAACCGCATAAGTTGTAAATAGCTTTATGATTACTTGGATAACTAGGAAATATTTGAGCAATACCGGAACAAAAAGGTTGAGCCTTCAGTCTAGTTAGAACTTCCCCACCTCCCCGTCAAGATTGAAGAAATATCCACCCCCATTTTCCTGCCCTTTGTTGTCCCCCCGGAAAATTAGAACTAGTATATCAAAAAGTTACTAGCTTAGAAAGAAAACAGGACCAATGAGTAGCACAGGAAAGCCATTGAAAAAGTGAAATGCTGGGTGTTAGGCCAAAGACTGATCCTCTACTTTTTCGACAGACTAGCTCGCAGACTAATCGTCTAGAAGATAAAGAAGCAGCTGACAGGACAAATGGCGCAAACCTACAACAAAGCAATCCTCACTTGCTTAGTTTTCGAGAAGAGAATCGCCAGAGATATCATGGGTGAGCTCAAATCACCAAACACGCACAAATAGGAAGAAGTGGAGCAGTTCAAGAACAGTGCGGAGGGGCAGCATTGCATCAGATTGGTGAGGAAGGATGACGAGTATACCCAGGAGAGCATAAATGACCATCTGAAAAGGACTGTGCAGGTTGAGATCAAGGAACAGAAGGATTTAATCGATTTGGCTGAAAAGAAGGATCTAGCCGCATTTATCCAGAGAGGACAGCAGAATATCGCAGACTGCGTCTAAAAGATATCGGTCAACATCTCCCGTAAGTTGTAGCTGGTCACTCTTGTGTATCTGCTGGACGGCCTGAAGCTCATCGTCACCTCGAACTAGGCAGACGGACTCAGCTACTAGAAGTATTTCTACGAGACGGAAACCCAGACGACCAGTGAGCTGATTTAAAGAGTAGTGGCTGAATTGTAGAGTAGGGGTATGGAGAAGCCTCTATTTATGCTGGGGTAGGAGGAGGAGGCACTCATTTGATTCGACTTACTCAGTGACCCTGCTTTATTTAATATCATCTTATCATGATGAGTAATGTGTCTGGTTATTGCATTTGGTTAGATTGTGGTAAGATTTCCAGAACAACTGGCTATAGATTACTGATGTGATTGGTTTGTAGAACATTTAATGGGCATTTATGAGGGTTGACACTTTTGCCTAGTATGACTAATCAAGATTACTCTTCATTCGCTTAGAACAGCCATTAGCAATCTTATCTGAAATGTGGAACATGACTTATTCCTTTTATGCTTTCCCATTCTCAAATTATCATACCACTCTACTCTCCTTCATAATTATTATTATATGATTAGAATATCATTTGGTTGCTGATTTCAGCCCCATTTCTGCCAATTATTCAGCCAAATGCATTATTATTGTCAACCCAACCATTTAAACCCTTATTGCCTTTTTTTCTTCGCTTCACATACTGCCAAGATCGATGAATATTTAATTTGTTATTGGCCTATCATGGCGAATCCTTAACAGTCAGCATAACCTTTGCTCAACTATCTAGATGCCAGGTACATGTTCCCCGCCAAAAAGAGTCTAGCCCTGCTCCATCAAAACGCCTCCCGATTCTCCTATGTCGGAGACCATTCGTCTAACCAACAAGGATAGAAACAACTGAAGTGCCCCTGCTGCGGGGACTACGTTTTCAACCAATAGTTCAGCCTATTCTACAAGACGACTCCCATGACCCCCATGTAAAACTAAAATGTGTTCTTACTGCCGGCGGGCGTGGGGGTGTATTTCAGGTTCATCAAGATAGCAATATTCTACTTGATACTGCGTTTTCTGATTCTGGATGCCTACACCATTTACTGGAGTCTGTATGGAAGCTATTGCGCCAACCTGCATCATGAGAACTATACAGATCTCTGCCTTTTAACTATTTCAGGAGTCAATCTTAAAACGCTGCAGGATCAGGACAAACTTGTCATGTTGGATTGGCTTAGCCTAGGGTTCACCTTCATTTCTATTCTCTACTTCTGGTATTTCAGGTACAGGATAAAGAGGGATTACGGCTGGATGGACATTTGCGAGGACGTCAGCCAGGAAAACTACTCACTTTTGCTGTAGAACATTCCAGTTGCCGAGTAGTTTATTGAAAAGAACAGAGAGTCATTCAAGTTGCAGACTGATATTGGGAAATAGTCGACTAGCGACAATTCAAAGAGTCCAGATATCAACTAATGCTCTTAATAGAAGATAGCTTAGAAGGTTTGGGAAAAGATCAGGGAATTCATATCCCGAGAGGATGAAGAGTGGAGTGGTGAATTGAGTGTGTTGTCTCAGCTGGAAAAAGACTTTGTCAGAGAATATAATCAAAACAAAGCAGCCTACAAAGTTTATCAGAATGTTTTGAAATGCCATGATGTAACTGTGTACAAAAACGCCCACAAGCTGATGACCAAAATAAAGAAGCAGTACATTGGTAGAATCAATAGCGCTGGCATTTCAGATGACAAGAAATAGCTGACAGATTTGCAATACAAAATCAGAAATGTGAAGAACAAGATTAGAGCTTACTCCTCGTAAGAGAAGAAGAGCTAGGCGTTGGAGTTTTTGGGTAAGGCCATGGTTACCTTTAGTCTGCTGCCCTTTAGGAACATTTTTCTGAAATTGTACCAGAAGGACAATAACTTTTTCACGATCAATGGCAACCCCATCAAAGTCAGCCTGGCCCACAAGCCACAAGATATCTACTGGTAGAACCTCAAAGTTGCTGAGTAGTAGCGGCAGGAAAATGTCGTCCATTCCTACGCCATCCTTTTCCTCCAGCTGGTGGTTTCATTCACCATCCTCCTTGTTATGCAGCTGTGGCAGATACGAGAATACGAGCTCAGCAACAACGATGCAGATGTCAGGAAGGACAAAGTTAGAGCGATTCTAGTATCTTTTAGTATGTCCCTGGCCACCAATGCCATCAATTCTTTGCTCAAATACTCGATCGAAAAGTTGTCGAGGATGGAGAGGCACAAGGCCGCCACCTATCAGACCAGCACCCAAATAATCAAAACAGTTGTCTCCCAGACCATCAACACTCTGGTGATATACTACATACTGAACTAACTACGCCCTTTCAACTTGCTGGGAAATATGGGGTTGGGCAGCAGAATCCAAGGTCTGGTCTTCTTCACAGGCATAATCAACATAGGATTCGATATTATTCCATTCTAGAGGATCAAGAAGAATGCGATTTACTATGCTTCTCGGTGCTGCAAAAAGACCAAGGAAACAGACTGCTACCAAATGTAGCTCAACTAGCTCTACTAGTACCCCCATTTCAACTTCATCTAGAAATTTGCATTCTATATAGTCTTCTCCTATGTTATAGCTTTCTATGGGATTGTGATTCCTTTCGGCACTGCCATACTTATCGCAGTATTCATCATTTAGTACTGGCTGGACAAATACAACATCTTTAGAAGATCTTCGAATGCTCTCAATATAGACTTCTTCACAATAAAGGCAAGTTTGGCCTTCCTCTAGTTCTCCATGTTTATCTACGCCTTTGGTTACCTGCACTGGGATTATGTGATACACTTTGACTCTGAGGTCTGGTTTAGGGCCCTCAATATCCTTAACTTGGTAATAGTCACCGCATACCTGGTTTGGAGTTTCATTTTCGACTATGGCAAGCAGGCGGAATGGGGGGATGAGTACTGTATCAACGATAATGAATACAGTTTTTATAAGAACAGAATTACTAAGACCTATGAAACTATGAATCCGGTTACTGCCTACCGGAGAGCAACAAAAGCGAACGAACAGAAGAAAGCACAGTCACCCTCAAAACAGCAGCAAGAGTTCTCGGCAACAAAAAAATAGCAAGAGCCATCACCAACAATATAATAACAATAGTCCTACCAAGCAATTTAGAATGCTTTTACAGATTATTGTGGAAGAGGACTACCGAAAGTCTCTGGGTATTCATAATAGTAAGACGAAAGATTGTTGCCAGCGTGTAAAGACTGGCTCGATGAAAAGAACAATCGTGAAGAACATCGCATTTTTAAATACAGGAGATAAGATGTAAACCTTTATAACAAATGTTTCTCTAGAAAGTAGAACCAAAAAACCGACCTTCCTAAATGATTCTTAACTAGCTATTTGCCCATTTTATATAACTTTTTTCCGAACACATCCCATGAAACCAGAATTAGTCGTAGTTGTTAAAGCAAACTGCTAAAATGCGCTTGCCCAGTTTCATTGTTTGTGGGGATTGT
>Ga0316217_10003442_pt1 | contig 18003 bp, 11 predicted proteins | sample 1anoAmetaG_FD_203633 | JGI IMG/M metagenome (GOLD analysis project Ga0316217, IMG submission 203633) | Freshwater microbial communities from Trout Bog Lake, Wisconsin, USA - 1anoA | ecosystem: Environmental > Aquatic > Freshwater > Lake > Hypolimnion/Profundal zone | place: USA: Wisconsin...
CTTCCAGGGCCTGAGCTAGGCAAATGTGCCGCACACCCTCTGGCAGAGGGTGATAAACGGTTGTGAAATAGCAGCCCAAAGCTTCCTCGTAATCCGTGTTGAACTTCAGCCAATGCCCGATGAACTGGCCGAAGCGGTTCTTAACGTCTGGGAAACGATATGTCCACATGAAAGTTTGCTCGGGAGGTGCAGGCCCTCGGTTGATGCCTGACCATATTTCAATCTCGGTGGGGATGAAAGTCTCTCCAAAGGTCCGGCCGTAGCCATCTTTCGTGCATTTGATCGATAGAGGGTAGATGGGGCGGGGCAATGCGAAATGCAGGAATCCCCGCACGGCATTCAGTAAGCTCCGACATGATTGGTAATCAAAGCCGCTTGGGGACTTGAACTGAATTACGGTGTTCTCAGCCACGGTCTTTTCTCCAAGCCCATTTTGCATGTGGAAGGTTGCACCAATCTCGACCGTGAGATCCCCATGCACCGGAAAGCTCTGGAGTTCTGGTTGCTGGTGGCGGACCCACACGCCTTCAGCTCCATCCTCTGGTTTGTGGAAGAAACCTGAAACCTGCGCCCATTCATACAGGTGCTGAAGATCGAGTGTAAGGCAGTTTACTCGGAAATCATCAAGAGCCGCCAATTCTAGACCCAGCACAGCAGCACCACCTGAGTAATGAAGCACGGTCAGGGCGGAACCAAAGGTGCTGCGGTTCTCACAAGGAAAGAGCAGAGCCAAGGGATTGCCATGTTGGTCGCAGCCGTGAAGAATGTGGCCGAAATCTGGGGCAGGCAAGCCGAGGTTTCGTGGCACAGTAATGGTTACCTTGGGGGTCTTGTCCCATTCCAGAACCAGTGTTCCCGGCCACCTTTCCTCGGCGTTGCCGCTCGCCCACCATACCCCTTTGATTTCCCGCCGATCGTTCGTCTGGCTCATCGCAGTTTATGTCGTCTTATCTTCGTAGGTTCGCTGGGAATCCGTGTCGCTTGGCCACTCCCTCGGATGTCACTTTCTCACCCTCCATTTCCATCCGCACGTCCGCCTGAGACAACTGGACGGCGCTTCCCACCCCGGAACCAGGGCCGATTGCGGTTTTCTTGCTCTTTTGCAGCGTGGCGGAGGTCGTTGTAATCGGCGGCGATTTCGCTCATGTAGGCCTCTATCCTTTGCAATTCAGCTCTTTCGGATTCAGCGCTCGCCCGTCGCCATGCACCAAGCAGTTCAGTTTCCAGAGCTTCATAAGAACAGCAGAATCGGTAAGGGCTTCGCCGTCGTCTGCCGTGCGAGAGCTTGAGTGTGGTGAACAGTTCGCAGAGGTTCGGGGACTGCGCTTTGAATTGGCGCTGCTCATTCAAGTTCATATTGCCCTCGCCAGTTGTGACTCAGAATCAAATCTACTTTTGGCCCTTGCCACTGCCGTAGGACCCAGGCATTTTCCAGAACATTGCATCCGTGGGCTTCACCCCGAGTTCCTCAGCAAGTTCTTCCCTGCGAGAGAGCTTCGTCAACTGAACCTGCGGTGCGGCCTCTGGAAGCTGAGGCCTCGGCTTTGCTGGAGTAGGGCGAGGGGTCTGCTCTTTGGCCACAGGACAAAGAGCACCCAGCTTATCAATCGCTTCCTCCGAACAGCGACCAGAGAAATCGCTCGCCTCAATCACGAACACGTCACCGAGGTCCTCACGGATACCAGGACGAGGAATCGGGACCTTCCCAACATCAGCTCGAATTCGCTTAAGAACGTCCTCCGGCTCCAAATTTGTTTGGAGATACCAAAGCGTCAGGTCTATCCGGACGAACTTACCCATAGACGCCAAGGCTTCGGTAAGGGCAGTTGTTCTTTGAGGCGTCAGATCATTGGCCAAGGCCCAGAGCGTGTCTTGGACTAGGAATTCTTGCAGCAAGTGTCCGGTATGGGTGATAAACAGGTTGCGCATATCGTTTAAGCTGGCCGACAAAGGGGTGAATGTCGTTAATTCAAGGAGCTGGTGGTGATGCTGCCTGCTTGGCGGCTGCCATATATGTAAAGACATTATCGACCTTTTTCTGCCGCTCCTGTATTTGCTCTGCCGTGACACCTGATCGCACCCAGGCCTCCAGAGCCGAAGCTCGTTTTTCTGGCGCCAGTTTTAGCAATGCACGCACTTGTTGGAGGATTTCTTCGTCGGGTATTTCGCTTGCTGTTGGGGTGGGCTTTGAGCGAGGTTTGTCCCGCACAACGGCATCGGCCATGAGGGCTTCGAAGCCAGTGGAAACCTGCTCCAAGGCGTCCTCAATCATAGCAACAGCGTCCTCCCGTTCATCTTTATCCTCCGCCATCTCAAGGTCGGAGATAGCGGATTCAAGCTCTTCCAATGCGGACTGCAAATCCTCGCATTCGGATTCAAAATCCGCCATTGAGTCCTCGTCCTCCGCTTTAGGGTAGAGCCGTTCAAAGAGCGCAGAAGCTTCATTACTGGCCTTTTGGAGTGCGGAGAGCTTGCCTTTGGTGATCTTTTGACTGGCAAGTTTCTTTAGGATTTCATTCTCAGGTTTCATTATCTGCGTTGGAATTAGGCGATTCCGAATTCCTGCTGTCCTTGGCTATCGTCGACGTTCTTCTTGCCCAGCTTCTTCTTGTGCAACCCCTTCGCCTCTTCCTCGGCGTAAAGCTTGTGGTTGAGCTGGAGTAGTCGTTTGAGGATTTCCTTGCGGGCATTAGGGTGAATGGTGTAACGGAGGCGGTCGTTTTCAGGGAGGTAGTCCACTTCGTGAAATGCGTGGCCCAGAGGAATGGCAGGGCCAGCATCGCTCGGCTTGTCCCATCCGTAAGCAGCGAGCACAGCGTGATCAAGTTCAACGTGCAGGTTCCGCAGCGCCACAACCCCGGCCGCCGATTCCTCCAGGGAACATGTTCCTGGGGTGGAGGTCAGATGCTTGATGAGCCAAGCGGTCGTCTCGCCTGGGGTGCCGCCGCCAATTTCCGGATCGTGGAAGAGGTTGTATGTTTTGGTCAGGCCCAATTGCATCTTCACCATCAACTGGCGACGGTGTTCGTGATAGCGTTTGCCGATGTCATCCAGAGCCTTTCGGGCCGACCCCACTGGAGATGGAAACGTGGCAAAGCAGTCGGTGGGCGAGTAGCGCAAGTCCCGCTTCAGTGCTCCGCTGTATTTTCGTGCCCAGACTTCGTGGATCGTGCTTTGGACAATGGCGAAATCGCTCCACTGATCAGTTGTGAATACATAGATCGTGTTGAGGAATATGCGGCTTGTAGGAGAGGCGGAAAAGCTCAGGTGTTTTGTGGTTGCCGCTGTAACAAAACAACGTGATAGCGTTCGAATTCCATTATAGAGTCCCATTGCCCGTTCTGCGTGCTGCCACCATCTCTCTCGACGGACTGGACGGTTGTCTCCATCACGCACCGGTTTAACCATTTCCTTGACTCTTTCAAACGCTGCTCCGTATTCAGCAGCCTGGGTCAACGGCCAGTCGAAGAAGGAAATGACTGAACGACCGGGTTGTTGTTCTGGCTCGCTATTCAGTTCTTGGCCATTAATAACCGGAAAGATGACCTTGGAAAGGCGCCCATCCGTGGCGAGCATGTGCCGGGCTTCTGAGGGCGTCAGCAGAAAACCATCGCCAAGCAGGATAGAGCCTTGAAAAATGCGATCAGAATTGCGCTGAAGGCTTTGGGGTTGGCCAGCGTCGGAATAATCCTCGAAGAAGGCACTTATGATTGGAACTTCCTTTCCATCTAGGAAACGTCGCCTGCCCGCCCATGGCCCCTTGAAGATGCAAAACAAGGAAACGTACAGCTTTGCAACCCCTGGCCAAACCGTGCCGCTAATGGCAAATGGTAGTTCTCCCCCATGCCTCATTACCTGCTCCAGCCCGTCAGCACGAACGTCGCCATCCTTGATCGAATTGGTAGTTATCAGCGCAAGAAAGCCCTGTCGCCTTGTAAGTTCAAAATCTCGCCGGAGAAAAAAGACCGCCAAGTCGCTGAGGCCTGCTGGGGCGTATTCCCATTTCACCCATTCGCAGAAAGAATGGCCGAAAGTGCCACTGAGCGCCTGCCCTCCGAGGTACGGTGGATTGCCGATAATGAGATCGAAACCACCCTGGGCGAGAATATCCGGGAATTCGAGAAACCAGTGAAAAAACCTCTCCTGCACTCCTACGGCATTGGCTTTAGCAGCAGCTTGACTTTGGGGATGGCGTTTACCCGTGAGGTAATCTCGGTATTCCTCCTGGGTGCAAATGTAGGGCCTGTTCTCTGGCGTCTTCGGTATGAAGAACTGAGCGACCTGGAGATTGGCCAGGGTGCGCAAGTGCCAGAGATCAGTCCGCTTCGTGATATCGTCAAAGCGGGCCTTCTTCTTGGCGTAATCGTCAGGTGTATGATCGGGCAGATCCGCAAGGTCGGCGTAATCCTGGGAGGCGGGGCGCAGTTCCTGCTTAACCATCTGGCCGAGGTCGAGCTTGATCTGCTTGGCGGTGTGTGCAGTTTCCTCCCGCTGCGCTTTGTTCGTTTTACGGAACCCGGCGGCGACCTCTTTATCATCTCCTGCCAAGGTTTTGAACGCCTCATCCGGAATGCCCCGTTGGAGTTCGTCTTCATGGGCCAGACCGACGATCGCATTGCCACATTTGACGTGGTGGTCCAGGAAATTTAGGCTTTCACCGGGTACATGCGCTTCGAGCCACAGGGCGACTTTACATAACTCAACCGCAAGCGGATTCACGTCCACGCCGTAAATACAGTGCCGGATGACATCACGAACGGCCTCACGGAAGGCGGAGGGTGAAGGCTGGTCCTCACCGGTGCGAACGATGGCGAGTTCGGTGGCAATTCGGCGGGCAGCATTGAGGAGGATGTGACCACTTCCGCAGGCCAGATCCAGCACACGGATGGATAGCAGTGCTTTTTCCTTGTCCTTCTCCTTCAGCTTCTCCTCGATGACGTAATCCAGCGAGTGGTGGATAAGAGGGTGAGTCAACTCCTCTGGCGTATAATGCGATTGGGTGTCATCTGTGCTTTCCCGGAGTTCAAAACTGGGACGGTCTCCGTTGGGCAGGAGGACGGGCTCACGCTTCAGCAAGCCCTCATACACGGAGCCGAATTCCTCGACGTTCAGGGCACCGTAATTGACCCGTATCCATTGCCTATTGTCAGGATGCTGGAACAGGCTGAGATTGCGGAAGCTGGTGAGGAGAACTTCGTTGTCCAGTTCGGCGTCCTGCAGCCGACCAATGGATCGCTCGTTAAAGAGGTCGCCAGCCAAAGGGGCAAGCCCAATCTTGTGACCAGGGCTTCCAGCTTCAAACAGGCGGAAGGTGGAGTTGAGCCCGCACCAGGCATCCTGGAAATGCTTATCGGCAAAATAGCGTTTCTCACCAAGCTTGCGGAGGCGTTGGATGCTGTAGTAGCGGTAATAGATGTCCCGTTGTTTCCGGTTCCCCTTTTTCGGGTAAACGAGATCACGCTCCTCAATGACCATCAGGAAGAGAATCCGGTAAATCAGGCGCAGAAGCCATTGATACAGGTCCTTCGGTTTGACCTCGCCTGCTTTAACGGCATCACGAAGGGCCTGGTTGCTGGGGTGGCCCAGAAAGCCGTTAGCCAAGGCGATGATTGATTTCTCAACGGCGGCACTGAGGCCATCACGAATACGGGAGCCTGATTCGAGCGAATCCTGGTGGTAACGCTCGATAATGCTCTCGGCCCCTGCATCCTGCTTGAGAGGCATCCGGGAGACATGCACCAGACGATAAAGGAGGGCGAAATCTGGGAAGATCTCCTCCTCCATCATCCGTTCCAGGTCGAATTCCAGGTAGGAGAGTTTGATGAGCCTGCTGCTGTCACGGAGAAGCCGAAGTTGCTGGCCGTTGGTGACGATGGCGTAAAGGTGCTCCGTGAGGTTCAGGTATTCCTGGACCAACGCATGGGGCGACATCCTTGGCCCGCTGTCTTCACGCTTCTTGTCCAGGCTATCCCGGTAGCCCATGATGTGGACCACAAACTGGTCACGGGACGGCAAACGATGGCTGAGGAAGTAATTTTTGCCCAGGACGTTTTCGCCCTTGCGGGCCACCTCAAGCTGATACCCGAGCAGGCCCAAAAGTGGCACCACCCAGAAATTGCGAGTTTCCGTCGTGGCGGAATTGCCCTCCTTGGTGGCTTCCAATTTGCGCCGGAAGATTCGCCAGAGGTCCTGAGCATCCGCCCATGCACGGACGATTTCATCCTTTACCTTGGCATCGGTCGATAATCCAAAGTCCGAAGATTTTTGCCCAGCGACATCTCCTTGCTCGATTTTGTCCAGGATGTCGGCGGCAAGGATGCTGCCTTCGATGCGAATGCAAGGGAATTTCATGGCTTGTCTCCTCCATTCGCCGCCTGTGGTTTCTGCCGTTTGCGGCCCTTTATTAGGTCCAGATGACGGTCAATGAAACTCTCAAACTCCTCATATTTGCGAGTGCCCCTAAAACGGCACTCGATCATGGCAGCCCGAACTACCTCGCCTGCGTCCGCTGGCTTATCAGCCCACTCGACATGCACTTTGTAGGGGTCTGGCTGATGCACCAGGAGTCTCTCGTAGGCCATCTTTGCCTCAGGGAATCGAGGTGCCAGCTTCTCGCAAACCACTGAAGTGTAGAATTGGGCCAGCCCCTCAGCGATTCGAAGGTCAGTGGTTGCGAAGCTGCTGGTCTCCCAGTTCTGGCGATCGATGTCCTTGCCCAAATGAGTGTAGGCGTGGGCAAGTTCATGGATGGCTACAACGGTTGTCAGGGCCTCAACGGGCAGGCGGAGAATGCGAGCTTCTAAGCCAATCACCATCCAATAAAGCTCGATTTTGGGTATCCTGAAAAAGTAGGCACCAAGTGTGTCTTGTTGGATCTCTCCGATCCTCTTCTCCAGGTTCAAATCATCCAGAAAGCGAAGGATTTGGTCAAGAAAGGTCGACGCTCCAGCCAACTGATCCCTGGTTGCTGCGACAGGCTTATATTTTGACGAGTCGATCCATGAGGAGAACCGGTCGAAATTCCTTTCCGCCATGCCCAGGCAACGTTTCCCATCCTCAAGCAAACCTCTCTCCAGATAAAAAGTCAAAGCCTCCAGGGGAATGGATTGCAGGAGAGCCATCAATGGGCCTGGCAAGCCAGCAACGATGCGAACCGGGACCGCTTGCTGTTCATCACCCACGGAAAGCCGAAATCCGGTTTCCGCTCTCAGATAGTCCCGGATGATGAGATTCCATTGCTTGAAGGTCCGGTCAACCCGGTCACGCAGTTCAGGATCATGACCCTCCAGCAGCTCCCGCAGCCTCTCTTCAAGAAGTGAAGTTCCAAAGGCAGCCCTGTCTCGCAACTCCTCTTCGGTCGCCGCATAATAGGCATCCGGACTTCCGAATATCGCTGGGGTTGACATAGTCCTGGTCTTAGCGGTCAGGCAAGAGAACGTAAACGCCCATGACGTCCATCGGCAGCACCGGGTAAACGACCTGAAACTGCTTCTGGTCCATCAACTGGCTAAAGCGTTCATGGGCTTCAACGAGCCTCTGAGACCGGTTCTCCGCCACCGCATCCATTTCGGCCTGGAGACTTGCAATCAGCTTCAGTTCGTTGTCCAGGAAGCTGGCTCGGGCCTCAGGAGTGAGGTTGGCCGATGGTCGGGCAGTTGAAATCAGCGTGGCAGCTTGTTCGAAGTCGAGGAAATCCTTCTGCGCAGGCGCACCCCGGTAGCCCCAGATCAACATTTCCTCGGCCACGATTTTGTTCTTACCCTTTTTCTCCTCGATCACATTCCGGCAGCGAAGCAGCAAGATGGTGGTCTTGATGGTTACTTCACGGCAACGAATCACAGCGGACCTGGCAGCACCATGGCCATTATGTGAAATGCTGTTGGCCATCATCAACTGGCAGAGCTGCTCGACGAAGGGATGATTGCGGCCGAGGTAGAGGTAATCCTCAGGCGTGGGTGACTCGAAGCTGACCAGGAGCATGTCCTCAGCAGGCACAACCGTCTTGAGGACGTATGGGAGGTTGGCGGTAAAGAGGCGATACCCCTTCTTGTCACGCTCAATTTGGACACCGAGAACATTGTTCAAGGATGATGTGACGAAGCTCTCCACCGCCTGTGGATTGCCGATGGCCAGATCCACTTCCTTGAGGTCGGCTTCGATTTCGTGCGCCTTGATGGCGTGCTGGGCGAAAATGCTGCGGGATGCCTTCTCCCGCTGCTCTGCCTCGGCGAGCTTTTGGCTGACCTTGAGCTTTGCCTTCTTGGCCTCGTCGAATTCCTCAAAGTCGAACTCCGGATGGTCATCCTTGACCCTGACGGAGATCTTGCGGTCAGGGTTCAGGAGCAGGGCATGGGCAATGGTGTCGATGATGCTCTTGCTGTCCTCGGGAAACGGGATGGTGATGCCAGTGGAACGGCGAATCTCACGAATCTTGCGCAGGATCACGTCCAGAACCACGCCGTCAATCGGGTTATCTTTCCCGTAGAGCAGGCCCGCTTTGACCATGATGGTTCCATCAGGCATCACCTTGCCTGTCTGACCAAAGCGGTCTACCCGACCCTCACGCTGTTCCAGGCGATTGGGGTTCCAGGGCAAATCGTAGTGAAGGACGGCGGTGAAATGCTTTTGGAGGTTGATGCCTTCACTCAGGCAGTCGGTGGCAACTAGGACCCGTTGCTGCGCCTTTTCCATTCCATCCACCCTCTGCTTGCGAACCTCATCCGGGTCCTCGCTGGTGACAACCTGAAGGTCGAGTTTCGGATATTTGGCCTTCAGGAGTGGGGCAAGCTGGGCTCCAACGTATTTGGCGGTGGCGATGTAGCGGCAGAAGATGACCGGGTTAAATTTCTGCCGCAATAGATCATCTACAACCTGGAAAGCGGCGAAGAGCTTCTGATCATCCTTGGGATTGCCCAGCGCCCTGAGCTGGCTGGCCAACTGGCGCAATTGTCCAAGCTGGTGCTGGGTCCATTCACGCTTCTGCATGACCTGCTTTGGCGTGAAGTCCGATTCAAAGCCCGGTTCTGTGTCATGAACTGGATTCTCCTGCTCGCCATTGTCAGAGGGAGCATCATCGGCTGGTGAGAGGTCGCTCAGCCGGTTCTCCAGCATCTCCACCCCGGCATCCGGGCTCGACATCACACCCCGCAGCAGACCCAGGGCCGTCCAATACTGAACTCGCTTTTGGCCAGGCTGCGTGCTCTCGCCTGAAACCAGCTTGCGAGCGAAATTGAGAATCTCGTCGAAGAACGCAGCATACCTGGGCGAGAGGTCATATCCAAATTCCTTTGGATCACGCTTGGGGAATGGAGTGTCTTCACCCAACCACTTTTCGACATCACCACGCTTGCGCTGAACGAAGTGCTTGGCCAGTTCACGGCGCTGGGTCTGGGAGGAGCTTGGAAGGTCCAGGATTTCAAACTCCGGCTTCAAAAGGCCCAACAACGATTGGAACTCCTCTGGCTTGCCGCTGTGCGGGGTGGCCGTCAGCATGACCAGGTGCTGGTTCGCCTTCTGGGAAAGGCGGTGCAGCAGATTATGGCGAAGCTGCTGGCTGGTGGAGGCACCGGCAGGTCTGGCGCAGGAATGGGCTTCATCCACTACCACCATCTCCGGGCATTGCTGGAAGAAAACGTCACGTCGGCTCTCGTTCTTGATGTAGTCAATCGAGATGATTTGGAATGGGTAGTAATCGTAAACGCTGGCATCGCCCTGAATCTCCCGGTCCAGTCGAGCCTGGGTATTGGAACGGATGATGACGGCATCCAGGTCCAGCTTATCCTTAATCTCGTCCTGCCATTGTTCGCATAGGTGAGGAAGGCAGACGACGGCAAAGCGGTTAATCCTGCGACGTTCCAGCAATTCACGTAGAATCAGTAGCGCCTCGACGGTCTTGCCCACGCCCACGTCATCCGCAACCAGCAAGCGAACGATCTCCTGCCGCAACGCCATAATGAGCGGCACCATTTGATAGGAGCGTGGACGGAAGGAGAGCTTGGCCAGTGAACGAAAGGGACCAGCGCCATTCCTGAACGAAAGCCGAGCAGCATCAAACAGCAAACGGGCTGTGCCAACATCCCCAAGATCATCACGAGATGGGTAAGGGAACTGAGCGAGCTTGGGCTGATCTTTGCCGAATTGGAGCGGCAGATAAACTCCGGTGACCTCTTCCTCAGAGCCGCCCAGGGGCTTCACCACCAGCAAATCAGGATCATCGGATGGAAGGACCACCCAATCCCTGTTGCGAAGGTTGACCAATGTGCCTGGAGTGAATGCCATTTATTTCACCCTCTTGAAGATGTCCGGGCGTGAAGCGATACGCTCGGCCAGATTTTCCTTGTAGTAGTAAACAAAATGGTCGTGCCCCAGGTTGATGATGCTCTGGCGCTTCTGTTCATCGTCTGCTTTCACTTCCGGATCATCGTGCGGGGTGCCATCGCAAAATATCCAGACGTTGTGGTGGTAGTAAAAGTCAGGCTGCACATAAAGGCTCTCGACGCATTTCTGAGCAGCGTCCGGCAGGCGGAGGCCGTGCTGGTGGAGGTAATCCAGAAACTTCCGCTCCGTGGTGGAATTCGGGTCGAGTTGATGGAGCAGGGTCAGGTATTGGTCCTCGTAGTTCTTGAAGCTGGGGTTGGTAAGCAATTCGACCTCGCAGACTTGGAGCTTCTTGAGGGCGTCCTGGATCAGGTGCCGGTCAACGATTTTGTGGTCCCGTTGATTATAGTAGCTGAGCAAGTCGTCGTAAGAGGCCGGTCCCTTGTATTCGGGTTCATCGAACCGGCAGACCTTGATAGCTTCCTCGATGACCTTGCGGAAGATGGTGGGGTCTTCCACGAATTGGCTGAGGACGCCCAGACTGCCTTCGGCGGCTTCAAACAGCAGGATGTTGGGATGCTCCGGGTTGCCCATTGAAACCACCCCCAGTTCGTTGGATTCAATCTGGAAGACGTTTTCAATCGCACGCTTCAAGGCGTATTGCAGCGTGATGACACCTTCAGGCGTCAGGGCCAAGGTCTTAATGGGCTCGATGTAAAGGGCGTCGGCGGTGTTGGTGGTGAACAGCTTTACCCGCCGCACTGTCTCAGTGCTTTCGGCAGCACCCACCTGAGCATCTCGCTTCCATTCGCCAGATACCAGGCCCATAGGAAATCCATCAGCAGGGCGAGAACGCCAACGCCTGTTCACATAAACCAAACGGGCGGCCGGAACATGGCGAACGTTCAGGAACTTCTCCTCATCGTTTTTGACGAGGCATTTCCTCACCCTGTCCATGTTGTCAGGATCAACGGCGAAGTAGGTTTCGATAAGGAAGCCCCTTGATACTCGCTCTTCCTCCTCGCAGGAGATCCGGTCTCGCTTCTCCGCTCTGGTCTCTCCCATCTCGATCAGGTCCAGCAGATGTTCCTTGTTGGCATTGTCGTGCAAGCTGGCTCCCGAGAAGGGGCAAAGTTCCAGGTCCTTCTGGTCGCCAGTCAGGAAGTATCCGGCCTGCTTGCTCACCTTGGCTTCCTGTAAATTGCTCTCGGCGTCCTGCACCACAAGTTGGCGGATCTCGTATTTCTGACCGTTGTAGTAAATGATGTTCTGGGGCCCAAACTCACGCAGGGCAATGGCTCTGGGCCTGGAGATGTATTCGCCACCGGTGTCATCAGTTTGAACAAAGGTCCGCAATGGCAACCGGGTGAAATTGTAACCAGGCAAGAATGCTTCTGAGGCCAGGTAGCGGTAGGGGTAAAACTCGGTGAGTTGGCGTGATTTTTCCGACAGGGTGTTCCTCAGCAGGTCCAACTGGCGTGTCGCCTGGTCCTGGTTGCGCTTCTCACGGCGATATTCCTGGCTGCCCAGGGTGTATTTGCCACTTTCAATCGCCGATGTTGCCTTAGTCAACGTGGCCCTGGCAGCACGGTAGAGGCGACGCCAACGATCCAGGGCGTCATCAAGGTGCGCCTGGACATGATTCAAGTGCTGCTCAATCCACTGGTCGGAATACCAATGGCTGTGATTGACCGAAAGCTCGCCATGGAAATCATGGACAACCCGCTTGAAGGCGTTCTTGACGTTCTGGAAGGTAGTGTCTGAAACCGTGAGGGATGTCTTGACCTTCTGCGTCAGCGGCAAGTCTTCCTTGCCTTCGTCAATCAGGTCACGGATGGACTCGTCGAGTTCCCTCAGGCCCACCTCGGAGAGGAAAAGGGCATTGAGATGCGAACCGAGCAATTCCTGGTTGCACAGGTCGAGCCTTGGAGCCACAACCGCACCGGCAACGAGACTCGGCTGGTGTTTGAAGTAGTGCCGGTCGTGGCTGGAATACGAGGAGCAATAGGTGAAAACCAGCGCCGCCTGGCCACTGCGACCGGCACGTCCACCACGCTGAGCATAGTGGGCTGGATTTGGAGGGGCATTGCGCATGTGAACCACGCTCAAGTTTCGGATGTCAATGCCCAGTTCCATCGTGGGCGAACAGAAGAGGGAGCTGATCTTGCCCTCTCTGAAATCATCCTCACGCTGGATTCGGTCATCCGTGGTCAACTGGCCAGTGTGATCTTCACCACGCAGCCGTTTGGTCTTCGAGAAGTCCCGCAGGTAGATGCCCTGGAAGAATAGGTTGGGTTTACGCTGCTGTTCTTTGTAGGACCGCTGCTTGACGACGTCCGGCTTAACGGTCTTTTTGTCGCCAGTGGCCCAGAGGATCTTGTCCAGCCGGAGTTGGTAGATGCGCACTTCCTTTTTCGATTCGCTCTTGGCCGTTCTGGACTTGAGATAATCTGCTGCCTCGAGTTTTTCAAGAAGAGCGGTGATGAAGGTCCGGTAGTTCTCGCCCTTTAGATTCAGGGCGGGGTTGACCTTCCTGGAATAATCTCGAAGGTATTTTCCAAGCGTGCTCGCCGGTCCCATGCTCTTCGTAAAGACCTTGGTGAACCTGGCCAGCGTGTCGAGGCGGAGGAAATACGGGTCATGCAGTTCTTCGCCCTCGTCCAGCTTCCAGGGGGACTTGAGCCGCTCCCGAATCTCCTTCTCGCTCTCCTTCAGCTTCGTCTGGGTGAGGTAATTCTCGCTGTAGATGGCATATTCGAGCCTGAAGAAATCAAGCACATTTGCCAGCAGCTCCGCCCTTGCGGTCGTGGTGAGTTCGTTGAGCAAGGGCACATTCATCCACGCTTCCGTTGCCGCAGCCACCTCCTCCAGGTCGGCATACTCGATCTTCAACAAGGCGCATTGTTCGAGGTTTGGAAGGACCAGCCGCCACCCACGCCTCAAATCGTAAAGCGCACGGTAAACCAGGTATCGCTGGAGAGCCTCCTCATATTGCCGCCGGACGGTGGGGAACTCCGGTTCCTTTTCACGATTAGCGTATTCGGTGAACGGCAGGTTTAGAGCCTTGAAGATCGCCTCGCCCAGATTTGCGTAAGTGAGCCTCCCAATGGGTGATTGTTCCAGTGCCTTGCAAACACCAGCACGCAGGTGGATGACCTGCAGGAAGTCGTTGAAGTGCCCAGCCTGGAGTGCAGCGTCCTGCCGGTTATCCGTGAAGCTCAGGAGCTTTTGGTCCTTCACCGGAAATCCATGCGCCTCAAGCTGGGTCAAAATGGAGAACGCCGTAATGGTGGTGGAGGTGCTGCGGCCTTCGTATCCGAGTTGGGTCAGCTTTGTGCCTTCCTTCGTCTTGGTGTCAAAGAACGTCCCACAGGTCGGATCGAAAAGGAGGGGCGCACGCATGAACCAACCCTCGAACTTCATGGGGTCGGTTTCTGAATAATTGCCCAGTTCATCGAAGTAGATCTTCGACGGCAGCCAGGGTTTGTATTCCTTGCGTGGTTCCAGAAGCCCGTGCTTTGTCTGGCGCACCCAGCCTTCTGGAAGCATTTCCAGGTCCTCGTCTGAATTCCAAACTTCATCACCAACGATCAGATAACCGTCTGCCGCCTCCTCGTCATCCTCGGTGGTGGCCCTGAATTCTCGTGGTTCGAGCTTTCGGAAAGCGGGGTTCTTCGACACGCAAATGAAGGCATGGCCAGAACCTCGACTGAAAACATTCGGGAAAATCGGCTTCTTGTTGGCCTCCTCTGCCTGGTAAACGGCGGGCTCCAACGTGATCTTGCGATGTTCGTCCTGGTCGAGGGTGGTGTAAACCGCTCCCGTTTGCGAAAAGAACTGGTGGAGCTTGAACGGGAGGAAGGTGTATCGCTTGTCTGGAAGCTGCTCATTGACCCTCGTAATCCAGCCCAGCAGGTCCTTGACGTGCCTTTCGCACGAATCGACTCCAACACCCGTATCCTCTGCCAACTGGGCCACGATCTCCGAGAAGCGCAGCGGACGGTTGCGCACCAACTTCTTCCCTTCCTTCTCGGCGAGCGCCACTTTGCTTTCGAGCCAGATTGCGGTCGGGTAGTTTTTCAGCGCCTGCTCCCCAGCGTTTTGGTCAACACCACTATTCACGCAGGACACCAACCTGGCTTGATCAGGAAGCTTCCCATCGAAATTAAACGACCGGACCAGGGTCTCGCCGATGATTTGGTCGGCGGTAAAAGGCTTGGCAAACACCTTCGAAGCGACCCCGGCCACGGCCTGATTTTGCTGCTCGATGGTGCCAGCCGAGACCATCGTGGCGGAAGTGCCAATGCAGGTCACCGGGCGCTGGCATTTTGCTTTGATACGCCGGATGAGCATGGCCACATCCGCACCTTGCCGCCCCCGATACATGTGCAACTCATCAAAGACCAGGAACCGGACGTTGGCGTATATGGAATCACGAATCTGCCGCTCTTTGATCCGGGTGAGGATCAGTTCCAGCATCATGTAGTTGGTGAGCAGGATGTCGGGTGGATCGTCACGAATCTTCACCCGCTGCTCTTCCTTCTCCTGGCCGGTGTATTGGCCGTAGCTGATGGGAAACTTCTTGCCGGTGCTCTCCTCGTAGTTCGCCCTGAATTTCTCGAACTCCTCAAATTGGGAGTTGATCAGGGCGTTCATCGGATAAACCACCACCGCCCTGATGCCCTTCGGTTCCGGGTTCTTCAAAAGGTGCTGAAAGATGCTCCCCATGTAGGTGAGCGATTTGCCGGAGCCGGTGCCGGAGGTGACTACGAAGTCCTTGTAGCCGCACCCGAGCCTGATGGCCTCGACCTGGTGTCTGAAGACCCTAAACCCCTTGAAGATGTCGTTGAACTCGGGACAGAGCTTCTCCTGGTTCACCACCGCCTCTATACCTCCAGCGACCTCGAACGCAGGATTGAACTGGATTAAGGGTTCCGGCCAAAGCCGCCCCTTATCAAGTTCGGTTTCCACGGCACTTCGGATGGCGGCGTCCTTGATGTTGATGAAGCTGCGGATGTAGGACTTGTAGTCGGCGACGATTTGAGAATGGATTTGGAAGATGTCCATACCGTCCTCAGGTCACGGATTCCTCCGAGCCTCGCCAGAAAACCAAGGCTGCTCCAAGCACGAACTGCCCTCTCGGGAGGGTCTTTCCTGGCGTCCTGCACGCTGGCCATCATCTTTTGAACTGTCGCCCATGCTCGAACTGGCTCACCCGGACCGATTTGTTCGGGATCACCTCGCCAGTTGTAATCATTTTTGCTCAACGATGCACACAAAAACTCAACGAGCGACCTCCTGCCACGCCAGGGCTTCTTTGAAGAACATCGAAATCCACTCATGGGCGGCAATCAGGTCCTCTTCTGATCCGCCCTTCAACTCCAGTTTGCCGTCGAGGTATTTGATCAACTGGGCCTGGCCAAACGACGCCAACACCTCGCCCTCGTCTTTGAACCTGGGTCTCATCTTCATGCCGTTGGCTGGGTGTTGTGGCTGCTCGCAGGTGGCCTTGCTGGTGGGGTGGATGGACAATTTCGAGGTGTGGAATCCGGCAGCACCTCAGTCTGGGCCTGGAAGATGTTGCCATAATGGTCCTCGTCTTCGGCCATGCTCAAAGCCAACTTTTTGTAGCGGCGGCCTCGGAACTCAAAGAACTGGCCGATGGGGATTTCCTGAAATTGGATGGTCGGTGGCAAGAAGACGGTGGAATTTGCGGTGCTCATTTGCTGGGTCCTCCGAGGTCATCATGGGTCATTCCGTATGGGCCTGGCCATTCAACTCCCGCAGGGCATCAACAGCGGCGACACGAACCCTGGTAGCCCACGGATGTTTCCAGGCTTTTCGTGGCAACTTCTCCAACTCCCTCAGCGCCTCATCAGGTTGGCCATGCTCAATCCAGTGTTCGGCGCTCTTGACCCGCAGCGCATGTTGGAGCGTGATGGGGTAGCGAATGGGCACGGCCTTCTCAACCAAGTCATCGCCAGTGGTTTTGACCACGATGCAGGCTTCAGTTTGATACGCTTCCTGCTGCCTGGGTCTCTTCTTGGGTCCGACCTTTGCAGGATTCTCGCAGGTCCATGGGTGAACCAGGGCGAGCCTTTCGTCGGCTCCCAGGGGTGGTTGGCTATTCATCATGGGCCGATTGTCGCAGGAAGGGGTGGTCAAAGGCTGTCCAACGGTCGAAGAAAGTTTTAGCTGGCGAAGGAGTTGGCCGGGGTGTTTGAGTGTGACAAAGTGGCACACCGAAGGTTCAGCGTCTCCGCAACCTGGCTCAAAACCTGGAGGGCGTCAGCGGGTCGGGTGCGGAGGAATATCTGGTGACCTTCTGCCAGCGCAATCCGAGTTGTTCAAGAAGACGGCAGCGACTTGGTCAGCCTGTTTCCCGTTTTGCGTTTCCCAGGGGTGCCCTATGAATGGAAACGGGAAAGGCTCTGCGAACATGGACCACGAAAAGACCGCTTCCGTCTTTTCCCACGAGCGGTTTCATGAGGCACGCTGATGAAAGCGCACTCGTGAAAACGTGCTGCGCTTTGCCCGATCTGATACTGTGATCTGATACTCTAAGCCCTAAAGTGGGTCCTTTTCGGGGCAAAACGGGGCAACAAGCCGAAACGTCGAACATAGAGATCAGGTCGGTGGATACGGGCTGGTCCTCGTGTGTCCACTTGGAGGCACAACTATTAGGTCCGATTATGAGTCGCCTGCTCTAACCGCTGAGCTATGGGCCCAACCTGTTTATAACCAACGACTTATAGCGGAAACAAACGCGCCAAACCCACCCTGCGCCAGCTTTCGAGCCGGAGACGGCATCCAGCGTCAACGGCAGATCCCACCGAGCGCCTATCCGGGGTGAAGACACCGGCTGCCAATCGCGTCCGCTACGAACCACCGGACACTATTTGGCCCGAGTTCGCATTCGAAACAAGCTTTTTCGACAAACCCGCAACCTGTCATCAGGCGCGGGCTGAGGCGGCGGAGTTCCCGCGATCAAAGAACCAGGACGCCTGGAGGCGGCTTGCGAGCCTGGTACCCGTGATTTCGGGCGATGATCGAGGCGGTTTCAAAATCGACCTCCTCGTCCGCGGTCTTGAACTGTTTCAACGCCAGCAGTTCGGCCACGATTCTGAACGGTTTCGCCCCCATGGCGGAGGCCAAGTCTTTCACCACTACAACCTCCGGTAAGTAGATTGTCTTAGCGGGATCTTCGGGCGGCCCATCCTCGACGCCTCTTGCCGTCATCTTCGGCGGCCTGGGGGGTCCGCCGGAAAAGGCGGGCTGGGTCTGAGGGATCGATTCAGGAACGGCCATAGTTCATCGCGGCCATCCGCCATTGGAAATACTCACATCCCACGTTGAGCGTGGCGACGGGCTGCCGACCAAATTATCTGCGCGCTTCATGGCTGGAGCGGGGCAGGTCGATCACCTGCTCCAACGACTCCGGTTGGTGGGCGAAAAGGTACGCTACCCGCGCACTTCTTGTCAAGGTGAAGCGCAGGGATGTCACGCAGGGAATCGCGGCAGGGAATCGGCGATTCCGAATAACCCGGTTGAGCGGCGGAAGCGGGGCCTGGATGGGAACGCGCGGGCGGAGAAGACCTGCGCAGGGGGGCGAAGGGGCGTCCGTGCAAAGTATGCCGGAGGGCGGAAATGAAACTGTCAACGGGATCGGGCCGGCTGTTTTCGGCG
>Ga0316217_10003444_pt1 | contig 18000 bp, 10 predicted proteins | sample 1anoAmetaG_FD_203633 | JGI IMG/M metagenome (GOLD analysis project Ga0316217, IMG submission 203633) | Freshwater microbial communities from Trout Bog Lake, Wisconsin, USA - 1anoA | ecosystem: Environmental > Aquatic > Freshwater > Lake > Hypolimnion/Profundal zone | place: USA: Wisconsin...
GCGGCACTCTGGCCGTGGCTGGAAACATAAAACGGCACGTTGGCAAAGGCCGCGCCGACCCCGTTGCGCACGTAGGCGAACAGCCGATACCCCCCCTGCCCCGCCGGCGCGCGCACCGCGGCGTGCTGAAGATCGCCGGTGATCACGAGGTCGGCAAATTCCGACAAGGCGCCTTCTTCCGCACCCCCGGACAGTTTATGCGCTTGCTCGGGCTGCACCACCCAGCGGACTTGCAGTGGCTTGCCGGCCGGATCAGACGCTTCCAGTTCCGCCCTGAGCGTGTCGCCAGGGCTAAATTGCGGCCCGTTCGCCAATTTGAGCGATTGAATGGCCGGGCATTTTTCGGCTGGAGCTTTGCCGGTCCACAATTCGCTCATGGTGTCCACCGCCGCGAGACGTTCGCCGGACTTCAAGAACATTCCGAACCAGGTGGCGGTGGTTTCCTGTTTTTGTCCCCACAAAAAGGCGTAGGAGCCCAGGCAAAGCGGCTGGTGGGCAATGGAACCGAGGTAAGTCTTGCGATACCAGTCGGCCTTTTCAGTGCTCGTCATCTCGTAGGCGGCGCCCCAGGAAGTCTTGCCGGTTTCCCATGGCCCCGCCGGGCCAAATTCGGTGACGATGTAGGGTTTGGTGCCACCCAATTTTGCATAGCGCGCCGCCAGCGAGGCGCCGCCGCCGTAACTATTGATCCCCACAATGTCTATGTCCGGACAATATTTTTCCAGCGAAGGAATTTTCTGGCCGCCAATCTCGGCAATGACGGTCATCGTGGGATGGTTTGGATCCAGCTGTTTGGTCAGTTTGGCTGCGGCCTCGACGGCGTTCCAGATGGCCGGCTTGTCGCCTTCGGCGCCTTCCATCTCGTTGCCCAATCCCCACAGCAGAACTGCGGGATGATCCTTGAAACGGGTCACGACTTCGCGGACCTTGTCCAATTGCTGCTGCACCATCTGTGGATTGTCGTAACTGAATTTTTCCGTGTCATTTTCGTGGTGCAGCCAGATGCCAACGCACACGGTCAAACCGCTCTTTTGCGCCTCGTCCAGGACGGTTTGAAGCTCGTCCGCGCCCCAGGTGCGGAGGGAATTGCCACCGGCGCCTTTCAGCAAAGCGCAGGAGGCGGTGCCGCCGGCGCCCTTGATAAAATAAGGCTGACCGTCACGTTGCAATTGCACGGCACCTGCCGCAGCCACCAGCCCGACTTTTACCGGCTCAGCACCGGCTGCCATTGCGACTGCGATGACACTGGCCAGCATCACGTTGCGCCAGGATGTGAAAAGGATTTTCATGTTCTGCTAAACCGCCAAAGGCCCATTCCCATTCCTGCACGCTGGACAAAAACGTGAATAGTAATTCGCCGGCTTTAGATCTCGATTAAAACGAATTGACGGCAAAGACGTCATTCATATCCGAGACCAGATCAGACCATTTCCAAGTTTCGACATGGCCATCGCAAAAGGAAAAATTGGCGCGGCCACTATGCCGACAAGCGGCCTGTTTGTAGGAAGGGTCCGTGGTCCAGCCCGAACCTGGTGGCGGATTGATGACGGGTTTGGTCGTGGTGATGTCGGTGTAATAACCGGTGGGAAGTTGTTTGATGGAGCCGCCGGTTTTGGGATCGCCGACATCGCCCACCAACCAGATTTGACTGGCCCGGTTTATGGTGTTCATTTTACGGCTGCCCTGAACGTTGCCGGACAGGTCCAGGTAATAGCGAATCACCCCATTCGCCGGATTGGCGGTGTCTTCCAGCGGCCCATACCCTTCGCAGGGCGCATCGTAATACGCAACCGTTGAGGCAAGAATATCCGCATTCTGCACGGCCGTGCAGCGCCAGACATTGTTCGATTGGGAACTGCTGGTAATATAACTTCCATTGCCCAGGTAGCGAAACCACCAGTTCGTATCGTGCGTGGCAAAATTACGGTCGTTGAGTGGCGGAAGGAAATCGTTGTTGTCGCCGACATACATCATTGTGGCCACACCGATTTGTTTGTTGTTGCTGACGCAGGCAATGGACTTGGCCTTGTTTTTGGCGGCGCTCAGGGCGGGCAACAACATGGCCGCCAGGATCGCTATGATGGCAATGACGACCAACAGTTCAATCAAAGTAAAACCGGATTGGGGCAGGGGCTTTCTTTTTTTCATATTCTTTTTGTGTTAAATGGGCCTGCGCGCTAAGCGCAGACCCGTTGTTTGAGTTTTGCGTCACCGGTTCAACCAGTGGGTCACTGGATGGACAAACGGTAAAAGCGCCTGGCCTGACTGGACGAATCGCTCACGGTGTGGATTGTTCCATCACCGGTCACAGTGGTGAGGGTTTGCCAGGTGCTGTCGGTCAGATTGTTCTTGAATTGGACTGTCCAATCAAAGCCCGCCTGGGTAAGGAACGACAAATTACGGGTTCCGCCAGTCACACTGCATGTCAGGTGCCGTGAATTGTAGAAATAGGCGTTGTCAAAGTAGAAATCAGCGCTTTGCAGACCGGTTCCAACGTTGTCCACCCATAAAATTTGCTGGATGTCCGTAAAATCGGTTGCCGGGTTGGCGGCGACGAATTGGCTTAATGGAATGTCAAATCCGACCCATCGGTTGGTGGCCATGTTGAAAACCCCCACCTGCGCGGGTTGGGTGTTGGGGACAACACTGACCAGTTGAATGTAGAACTGGTTGCCAACCGCCGTCCAAAGGTCAATATGAAAGGTGTCAAATCCCGTGGTGTTTATCGGGTTGGGATAATAGGTGTCTCCTACAAAAGACAGTGCCGATAAATACTGGACTACGCTGCCGGTATTAGTGATGGTGAAACTGGATTGAGGGCTGCCGCTCCAACTGGCGGGAAATTCATACGCTGTCCAATCAGAATAAGTGCTGCTACTATCATAGATTGCCAGCACCTGGCCCGCCGGTTGGGTGGGTGTCGGCGCATTATTGGTCGGCGCCGGGATGGCCGGAGGCGGAGCAAATACCAGATTGGTGGCGCCGCTGAAATAAACGTTGTCAACGTAATAATCGGCCGGAGTAATTCCACCGCCATCGCCATCAATAATGCCGATCTGCTTAATGCTATAGAGCTTCAACGTGGGCGTGATGCTGGCAAACAGGCTTATCGGCATGTCCAGGCCAATCCAGCCGTTCTGAGTAATAACGCCGCTTGCCGGGGTATAGGTGATCTCGGCAGCGGCCCCGCCAGAGTCAACTAGCTTGATGGAGAAGTTGTTGCCATTGGGCGTGAATACGTCCACATGCAAATTGGTGCAGCCGGAGATGTTAATCGTATTGACACCCAATTCAATGCCCGCACAGCAGCCCATGCCCACATAGCTCAACACGTTCGTTCCGGAGGGCAGCGGGTACAAAGCGTCCGCGCCGGGATCATACCAATTTTCAAAATAGGTTTGAACGGGGACGTTGGTATAAACCCCGTAGCTGTTATAGACCGAGATCACATGCCCCTGCGGCGCGGACGGCGTGGCTGGCGGGGTGGTCGGTTGCGCATAGCCCTGTAGCACAGTGCCGAGGATGGCGCACAGCACCAGATTCTTGGGATTCAGTATGCTTGTTTTGACGATTTTTGTTTTCATGTTGTTTTTCAAACGCTGTTGGTTTTGATCGCTATGAACTCCGTGTTTGGTTGTGTTTGGGTTCATAGCTTTGAACACAGAATAAACGCATTCCCCATTTTGCCTAGCTAGCCGAACGGTTAGTTTTTCAATCCCGTTCCCGGCTTGGAGTTCCATGCCGATTCCGTGCGTGAAGGCACCTGAAGTTTCTCGTAGAGGAGCTGCCAATGAAATGGCGCCGCAGCCACCATCGCGCCCCATTGTCGGGCAATCGCCCCTTTTTTCGGGTGTGCGCGCCTGAGGCCTGGATCATTCGAATGGTCGCCGCCAGCGCGAAATCTGGCGCGACGCCGGCTTCAACCAACTCGAAACCAGTTCAATCCCGCACGCCGTTAATTCTATTTGCGCTGGCGCTAAAGCTTGGAGCGGCGGAGGTTCTTGTCAATGAGTGCGCACCGCTGGTCCACGCAGAGCTTTGAGCGCCGGGCGTCGGGCGGCGTGTTGAGGCAATAATCCAGCAGCTGGTCCACCGTGGTCGTGGCCACATGCGTGCGGGTATCGGAGGAGCCGTAGTAGATGAACACGTCGCCATTCTTGCGGGCGACCCAGCCGTTGGCAAACACCACGTTGGACACGTCCCCTACCCGCTCGTCTCCTTCCGGCGCCATCAAATGCCCGCCGGGTGCGGCGATTTGCCGCGCCGGGTCGGCCAGGTCGCACAGGAAGGCGTACAGGACATAGCGCATGCCCGCCGCCGTGTTGCGCACGCCATGCGCCAGGTGCAGCCAGCCTTTCGGGGTCTTGATGGGCGCCGGCCCCAAGCCATTCTTGCCTTCTTTGATGGTATGATAAAAACGCGGGTCAATGATGCTCTCCTGCTTCACCACCGCGCGGGTGATATCCTCCACCAAGCCCCAACCGATGCCATCGCCCGAGCCGGTCGCCGCGAAATCACTCATGGGCCGCGTATAAAAGGCGTACTTGCCCTGGACAAACTCCGGATGTAAAACGCAGTTGCGCTGATGCAGCGCGGGCGTCTGCAAATCCGCCAGCCGCTCCCACCGCACCAGATCCTTTGTGCGCGCGATGCCGCAGCGCGCGATGGCCGCCGACAAATCGTGCGGTTTGGAATCATCATGCCGTTCGGCGCAGAACAGCCCATAAATCCAGCCGTCCTCGTGCCGGACCAGGCGCATGTCGTAAAGATTGGTCTCCTGATCCTCCAATTCCGGCATCCGCACCGGATAATCCCAAAACCGGAAATTATCCACGCCGTTCCGGCTTTCGGCCACGGCAAAAAACGATTTGCGATCCCAGCCTTCAACGCGCGCCATCAAAACATTGCCGCCATTCCACTCCATGGCACCGACGTTGAAAACGCAGTTGACCCCCAGGCGGGTCATCAGATGCGGATTGCTCTTGGGGTCGAAATCGTAACGCCATTCCAGCGGCGTGTGTTCTGCCGTCAGCACGGGATGCTCGTACCGGTCGAAAATGCCGTTGCCCATCGGGCGGGGCCGGTTTCTCCGCCGGATAAGCTTCTCATGCTCCTGGCGGAGTGATTTCAATCGGGCTGCAAAGGTCGTCTTGTTCATAGTTCAACTTTGGGATTGTGCGGACAATTCTGGGGCATTCTACACGGAACGCCCAGAACACAATGTCATGAAAACAGGCGACAGACGGAGCTGGCGGTTTTAGTTTATGCTTCGCCGAATATTTAAATCCCGCCCATGAAGACATTTCAGACCTCGCGCCGCCAATTCCTGAAGACCACCGCCCTGGCCCTGCCCTTTCTGGCCGCCGGCTGCGCACCCTTCGCCTCTCGGCGCCGAACGGACACGGCTTTTGTAAGCGTACGCAATGGGCGATTCGAAGCCGCCGGGCGGCCCTATCGCTACATTGGCGCCAACTTGTGGTTCGGCGGTTATATTGGCGACGCGGCGCTCACCGGGGGGCGGGATCGGCTGAAGCGGGAGCTGGACCGGCTGCAACGCTTGGGCGCCAATAATATCCGCCTGCTGGCCGGTTCCGAAACCTCGCCGCTGGTCGGCGCGATCCCGCGCGGCATTACCCGCGCGCCCCATGATTGCGATGAAACTCTGCTGCGCGGCCTGGATTTTTGCCTCGCGGAAATGGCCCGGCGCGACCAGCGCGCCATCCTGTTCGTCTCGAATTACTGGCAATGGAGCGGCAGCTTTGCGCAATACGTTCGCTGGGCGACTGGTGAGACCATTCCTGATCCCGACAAGCCGGTCATGGCCAAGGGCGACTGGCATGCCTTCATGGATTTTTCGGCCAGGTTTTATCAAACCCCGGCCGCCGTGGCGCTTTACCGCGAGTATGTCCAGAAGCTCATCCAGCGGAAGAACACCGTAAATGGCCGGATTTACCGGGAGGACCCCACGATCATGACGTGGGAACTGGCCAACGAACCGCGTCCCTGCGCCGACGACAGCAATCTGGCGCAGGCGCTGCCGATTTTTTGCGACTGGGTGGACGCGACGGCGCGCTTTATCCACGCCCAGGCGCCGCACCAATTGGTCTGTACCGGCAGCGAAGGCATTTGGGGCAGCCTGGGAAAACCCGAAGTGTTTGTGGCCGCGCACAAGACCCCGGCGATAGATTACGTCACCGTCCACATGTGGCTGAAGAACTGGGGCTGGCTGAAGGAACCCGCGTTGGGCAGCGATTTTGAAATCGCCGCCGGGCGGGCGCGCGATCATGTGGAAATGCACAATCAAATTGCCACCGACACGCTCAAGAAACCGCTGGTGCTCGAAGAGTTTGGCCTGCCGCGCGACCATGAAAGCTATGCGCCCGGCTCGCCCGTGACGGCGCGCGATGAATATTACCGGCGGATGTTTGCGCAGGTGGCCGCGTCGTGTCGCGCGGGCCGGGCCTTGCAGGCGGCCAATTTCTGGGCGTGGGGCGGCGAAGGCAGGGCCGACGCGGCCGCTGATTCTGCGGGCAAATATCTGGGTGACCCGCCGTGCGAACCGCAGGGGCTCAACTCGGTTTTCGACACCGATGCCAGCACCCAAGCGGTCATCGCAGAAGCCAATCAACAGTTGGCCCAACTGGGATAGATCCGCGAAACCGCGAATAGCCGTGGATAAAAAAAGCGGGTTTTGGCGCGTCCATGCCAAAACCCGCTGATTGGAATTAGTTATGGCTCAGTACGTATAGTTGGCCACGAAGGAATTGTTGTCCCCGTCGTGGACCACCTTGAACCCGACTTTGCGGCAAATGTGCTGCATGGCGTGGTTCTCGGCCAACACGATGCCGCTGATGCGGGTGAGCTTCTCGTCGCGTCCGATCTCGATGAGGCGGCGAAGCAATTCGGTGCCCAGCCCCTGGCGATGCCATTCGTCGCTGACCAGCACGGCAAATTCCGCTTCCGGCCGGCCATGCTGCTTGCTCAAACGGCCCACGCCGAGGATTTTTTTCTCCTCGCCCTTCGGGACTTTGAGTTCGGCCACCAAGGCGATTTCGCGGTCGTAGTCGTTGAAACAAATGCGGGTCAGGCGCTCGTGGGCGACGCGCTGCGAGAGCTTGAGCGCCGAGAAATAGCGGTTGTAAACGCTTTCCTCGGAGAGGGTCTCGTGGAACTTGACCATGAGCGGCTCGTCCTCGGGCTTGATGGGCCGGATGGACACCGGCGCCTTGTTCTTCATCTTCCAATTCGAGGCGTATTGAATGGGATACGGGCGAATGGCCGGGTGCGGCAGTTTGCTCTCCGGCGTCTTGGGATCATGCAACACCACGCGGGCGTCCAGCGCAAAGATGCGCTCGGCGGACACCAGCAGCGGATTGATGTCCAGTTCCGAAATCCACGGCTGCTCGACCACGAGCTGGCTGAAGCGCACGAGCAGTTGCTCAAGCGCGACGATGTTCGTGGCTTTGCGGCCGCGCACGCCCTTGAGCGCGGTGTAGATCTTGGTGCGCTCCATCATGCGGCGCGCGAGCGTGCCGTTCAGCGGCGGCAGGCCCAAGGCGCGGTCCTTGAAGACTTCCACCAACTGGCCGCCCGTGCCGAACAGCAACACCGGTCCGAATTGCGGGTCAATGCTGCTGCCAATGATGATCTCGTAGCCGTCGAGCTTGATCATGGGCTGCACCGTGACGCCCAGGAAATGTTCCTTGCCGGCTTTCTTGGCGCAGGAAGTTTCGATGGCTTTCCACGCCTGCCGCACCGCCGAGGCCGTGCGCAAATTCAACTGCACGCCCCCCACGTCGGTCTTGTGCGTGATGGTCTCCGAATAGAGTTTCAGCACCACCGGGAAACCCAGCCGCGCCGCTTCCTTGACGGCGTCGCTCTCGGTCAGGGCGATATGGGTCTCCACCGTGGGAATGCCATAGGCCGCCAGGAGCTTCTTGGACTCGAATTCAGTCAGAATGGTCCGGCCGGTCTTGCGCACCTCGGCGATGATGGCGGCCGCTTTCTCGCGGTCAATTTCGCCATGCGCATCGTCGGCCGTCGCGGGGGTTTCATACAACTGGCGCAGGTTCTCGCTGTAGCGCCACATGTAATAAAACGACTTGGCGGCGCGGTCGGGATATTTGAAGGTGGGAATCTGCGCCGCGTTGAGAATATCCTCGCCTTTGGCCACGATGTCCGCGCCCATCCAACTGGCGATGACCGGCTTATTGGGGATTTTCGCATAGGGCTTGAGGCATTCGGCCGTGGCGGTGGGATCCGTCATGGACTGCGGGGTGAGAATGACCAAAATGCCGTCAGTATTCGGATCCTTGGCGGCAATTTCCAGTGATTTGGCGTATAATTCCGGCTTGGCGTCGCCGATAATGTCCACGGGGTTGTTATGGCTCCAGGTGGGCGGCAGGATCTGGTTGAAAGCCGCCATGGTTTCAGGCGTGAGATTCGCCAGTTGCGCGCCGCTGCCGATGAGCATGTCGGTGGCCAGCACGCCGGGACCGCCCGCGTTGGTCACGATGGTCAGGCGCGGGCCCTTCGGACGGGGCTGCTTGGACAGCACTTCGGCCATGTCGAACAATTCGGAGATGGCTTCCACGCGCAAGACGCCCACGCGCTGAAAGGCGGCCTGCAAGACTTCATCGCTGCCGGTGAGCGAGCCGGTGTGCGAGGCGGCGGCTTTGGCGGCGGCCTCGGTGCGACCGGGCTTGATGACAATGATCGGCTTGGTGAGCGCCACTTCCCGGGCGGCGGACAAAAAGGCCCGGGCGTCGCCGATGCTCTCCATGTAAATCACGATGCTCGTGGTCTTGGGATCATCGCCCAGATATTGAATCAAGTCGCCCCAACTCACATCCAGCATGGAACCCAGCGAAACGAAGGCGCTGAAGCCGACATTTTCCTTGAGGCTCCAGTCCAAAATGGCGGTACAGAGGGCACCGCTCTGGCTGATGAAACCCACGGAACCGGGCTTGGCCATGTCCGCGGCGAACGTGGCGTTCAAGTTGACGCCCGGCACCATGACGCCCAGACAGTTCGGCCCGACGATGCGAATGCCGGCCTTGTTGGCCTCCGCCAGCACCTGGCGTTCGAGTTCCACCCCCGGCGCGCCGATTTCCTTGAAGCCGGCGGAGATGATGATGACGCCTTTGACGCCGGCGGTGCCGCAATCCTTGACGATCCCCGGCACGCTGGCCGGCGGCGTGACGATCACGGCCAAGTCCACCTTGCCCGGCACGGCGGTAATGCTCGGATACGCTTTGATGCCCAAAACGGTATCCCGCTTGGGATTGACCGGATAAATGGGGCCGGGAAAACCGCCTTTGGTCAGGTTTTCGAGGATGTTGCGGCCCACGCTGCCGGGATTCTCCGTGGCGCCGATCAAGGCGACGGAGGAAGGTGAAAAGATCGGTGACAGCGGACGGGGTGTGCTGTGATGCAGAATATCGTGGGCCGATTCAATGGAGTTGGAATTCGTGACAGTGCTCATAATGCGTATTTATTTAAAATCATTGGCAAGCAAGAAAATGACAGTGTTGGCAAACGCCGACTTCCCGAGTTTTGGCAAATCATCACCGTTTTTTGCACATGCTAGATTTCTGTGGCGGGACGCGCAACATTTTGGAAAAATAGGCTTCTGGTTCTGATTTTCCGAATCGGGTTAACATGAAGTCCAAAATCCATTTCGCACTGGTGCTGCTCGCCTTGGCGGCGGGCTGCGCGGCGCACCGCGACAAGATCGTCTTTTCCGACGAGGCGGAGATTCGCGCCGCCATGGCCGGCGTCGCCGCGTCCCCGGCCCCGCCCAAAATGGACAAGGCGGGTGAACTGCGGATTGAGGAGTTGGTTTTCAGTTACCTGTTGGACCGGCATTTCTGGGATCTGGCAGACTATTCGGCGGTTTTCCTGCAAGCCGACGAGGCTGAAGTCAAGGCCATGATGAAAAAGTTCCCGGACCATAATCCGCCCATCAAGCAGACGTTCCGCGTCCTAGTGCAACCCCACCGCACCCCCGTGGACAAAGACACCAACAAGCCGGCCATGATTTTGAGCGCCGACATCAATGAGCCCAACCCGGATGGTTCCGTGGATGCCATCGGGCGCTGGTACGCCGGGGACGCCGTGACGGGTTTTCGCGCCTTTCATTTCGTCAAAACCGATAATGACTGGCAGCTAACCGCAGTGAAATGAAGAACCGCTAGTTTTTAAAATGAGCAATAAACTGAGATTCGGTCTGCCCAAAGGCAGCCTCCAAGACGCAACCATCGAGAAGCTGGCCAAGGCCGGCTATAACATCCAAGTCAGCAGCCGTTCCTATGTGCCCTACGTGGACGACGAGGAACTGGAAATCCGCCTGATCCGCGCCCAGGAAATCAGCCGCTATGTGGAGCATGGCTACTTGGACTGCGGCATCACCGGCCACGACTGGATCATGGAAAACGGGTCCAAGGTCCATGAAGTGGGCGAATTCCTGTTCAGCAAAGTCTCGCGCCGCCCGGCGCGCTGGGTGTTGTGCGTGCCGGAAAAATCCCCGGTGAAATCGGTCAAAGATTTGCAGGGCAAACGCATCGCCACCGAGGTGGTGAATCTGACCAAACGCTATCTCAAGAAAAACGGCGTGAAGGCGGACGTGGAATTTTCCTGGGGCGCCACGGAAGTGAAGGCCCACGAATTGGTGGACGCCATCGTGGAGGTCACCGAGACCGGGTCCTCGCTCAAGGCCAATAATCTGCGCATTGTGGACGAGTTGCTGAGTTCCACCCCGCGGCTGATCGCCAACCACACCGCCTGGAAGGATGACTGGAAGCGCCGGAAAATCGAGACGATGGCCATGCTGCTCAAGGGGGCGCTGGACGCCGAAGCCAAGGTGGGCCTGAAGATGAACATTGCCGAGCAAAACCTCGCCAAGCTGCTGTCCGATTTGCCGGCCCTGCGCAACCCCACCATTGCCAATTTGAGCCTCAAAGGCTGGGTGGCGGTGGAAACCATCATTGACGAAAAGGTCGTGCGCGAATTGATTCCGCAGCTCAAAGCCGCCGGCGCCGAAGGCATCATCGAGTATCCGCTGAATAAAGTGGTTTATTGAACCCGGCCTCTGGTTTGGCGCAAAATCGCATTGACTCTTGGCGAAAGTCGGGGACTATTCCGCCGCGCACCATGAACCGACAGCAGGATAAAATTCTTTTTTGGGGTTGCTTTGTAGCCCTGATCACCACCAGCTATGCCTTCATCAGCCGCATGATCTTATGCGGCGGACAGTTCGCCACCGACTTCGGGTTGGACAAGGTATCCGTCGGGGAACTCCAAGGCGCCGGGATCTGGCCCTTCGGCGCGAGCATCATCATTTTCAGCCTTTTCATTGACCGCATTGGCTACAAGGTGGCCATGGTGTATTCGTTCGTCAGCTACCTCGCCTACACGGCGCTGGCCCTGGCGGCGTACCACAGCATTCATGGGCTGACCGGCGATGCGCTCGTGGCCGGCCAAAAGCACGGCTATCAACTGTTATACTGGGGCAGCATTATTCTTGGTCTGGGCAACGGCAGTGTGGAAGCCTACGCCAACCCGGTGGTGACCACCATGTTCAACCAGGACAAAACCAAGTGGCTCAATCGCCTGCATGCGGGCTGGCCCAGCGGCTTGGTCTTGGGCGGACTCTGTACCATTGCGCTGGCGGACAATCCCGACTGGCGGCTCAATCTGGGCCTCATCCTGATTCCGGCGATTGCATTCTTTCTCATCCTCGTGGTCCAAAAATTTCCCAAAAGCGAACGCGAGCAGGCCGGCGTGGGGTATTTGGAAATGCTGAAGGAGCTGGGCATGTTCGGCGCGCTGGTGGGCTTCGGCCTGGTGTTCGCCCAACTGGGCCAGGTTTTTGGCTGGAGCAACGGCGTGGTCTGGGGTCTGACCGGCGCCGTGGTGGTTATCTTTGCCGCCGTCACCAAGTCGTTTGGCCGTTTTCTGCTGGCGTTTCTCATCATCATCATGATGCCGCAGGCGACCACCGAACTGGGAACCGACGGCTGGATTACGTCGCTGATGCAAACCCCGATGCAGGCCGCGCATCACAACCCCGCGTGGGTGCTGGTTTACACGTCGGCCATCATGGTGGTGCTGCGGTTTTGCGCCGGGCCGTTTATCCACAAGCTGTCGCCCTTGGGCTTGCTTTCAGCGTGCTCGGCCATTGCCGCGATCGGGTTGGCGGCACTCTCGCAAACCAGCGGCGCCGGCATGCTGGTCATTTTTGCCGCCGCCACCCTTTATGGCGTGGGCAAAACGTTTTTCTGGCCGACGATTCTGGGGCTGACCTCGGAGCAATGTCCGCGCGGGGGCACGCTCACCTTGAACGCCATGGGCGGCATCGGCATGCTCGCGGTGGGCATCCTGGGCGCCCCGTTCATCGGCTACTTGCAGGAATCGTCCGCCACTCGGCAGCTCGCGGCCATCAATCCCGCCCTGTACCAGACCGTGACCGTGGAAAAGAATTATTTGCTGGGGGCCTACAAGGCGATTGACCCGGTCAAAAGCGCGGCCGTAACCGACCCGGCGGCCAAGGACCAGATTGCCACCGCCACCACCACCGGCCAGTTCAGCGCGCTCGGCAGAATGGCGCTGTTCCCGCTCTTCATGCTGGCGTGTTATCTGGCGCTGATGGCGTATTTCAAATCCCGCGGCGGCTACAAGCCGGTGCAGTTGAATCGTTAAAACGCATTCAGTACATCAATCAGTTGCCGGATCCGCCCATAATCATGGCGGTTGAAATCAAAGGCGATCCGCGCGAAATCGAGTCTGTCATGATCGGCCACCTCTTCCGGGGTTGGCGGCACCACCTCCATCTTTCCCGCCTGCACGATATCGGCAAAATCTTCGTTTAAGGCGGCCAAGGCGGAGGCACTGGGCGCGTTCTTGAGCCGTATGACGAACTGATCCCGGACAAAGCGGGTCGAATCAAAATTGCGATAGAATCGGGCGATGATCTTCACGGCGTCTTCGGCGTTGTCCGTAATCTGGTACAAATTCAGATCGTCGGGCGAAATCAATTTTCCGCGTAAGAGGTGTTCGCGGACATTCTTGTCCCAGGTTTTCCAATAGGTGCCGCCCGGCTTGTCCACCAGCACCAGCGGCATGAGCTGGCTTTTGCCCGTCTGCATGAGCGTGATGGCCTCGTACCCCTCGTCCATGGTCCCAAAGCCCCCGGGAAACAACACAATGGCGTCCGAATGGCGGATGAAAATCAGCTTGCGGGTAAAAAAGTATTTGAACGTGATCAGCTTCTTGTCCTCGGCGATCACGGGATTGGCGCTTTGTTCCCACGGCAGCCGGATATTGACGCCGAAACTGTTTTCCGGCCCGGCGCCCTCGTGTCCCGCCTGCATGATGCCCGGCCCGGCGCCGGTGATGACCATGAAGCCGGCGGCGGATATTTTGCGGGCAAACTCCACGGCCTGCTGATACTCGGGCTTGCTCGCCGCGGTGCGGGCCGAGCCAAAGATGGTCACCTTGCGCTTGTGCGCGTAAGGCGCAAAGATGCGGAAGGCGTAGCGCAGTTCCCGCAACGCCGTTTGGATCACCCGCACGTCGCCGGTGTCTTTGACGTCGGTGAGGATCTTCAGTGCGTTCTCGATGATATCCGCGACTTGCTCCTCGTTATGGCCACCGCCCTTGAATTTGATGAGCTCGTCAATCCGGCTTCGCAATTGCGGATCGGCCGGGCTTCTTTCGGTCCGTTTCATAATGGATTCAGCAGCGTTATCCTAGCGGCCGAAAGGCAAAAGGCAATCCGGCACAATCCGGCGCCTGGCCCCATTCAATAAGCGAGCCGGGGCAACGGTTGGCGTTGCCCCGGCTGGGATTTTAAGGTCCGCCGCCCTGCCCTGCTTATTGCGCCTGGAGCTTGATGTACAACTGCTGCTGCGTGTTATCCACCGAGATGGTGTCGCCAGTCAAGTTGCCATTGCCGTCGAAGTTGGCGGTCGAGTTGGTCGTCCAGCCGCTCAGAGGCAGGGTCAGGTTGGTGGACGTGAGCACGTACACCAGGCCATTGGCCAACCCATTGGTAATGTTGAGCGTGACTGAACCGCTGGCCAGCGCGCTGAAATCCACACTGCTGAAGGCCGGACGGAAGGCGTTGGTGAGGGTGATGGTGCCATTGACGCCCAGTTGGCTGAGGTCAAAGTTGTAATAATCCGGCACGATAATGGTGCCAAAGGTCCCGTTGCCCAGACCGGCCCCTTTGAAGAGGGTGAACTGGTCGCCCACTTGCGGTGCGCTGCCAATGTTGGTGATCACCAAGGTGCCGCCATAAGTGATGGTAGAGAGGGTCGAAACCAGTTGATCGCTGTTCGGCGTGTTCCCACGGTTTAATTTCATCCACACCGTGCCGTTCAGCGTCACCGCGTTCGTCACCGTCAGCGTGCCCGTGTTGCCACCCGGCCCGCCGCCTGGCGCGACCGTGCCGGGGCTGGAGACATTCAGGTTGCCATTGATGGTCCCCCGCCCTTCCAGCATCTGCGCCGGGCCATTGCCCACCTGTAAGGTGGTGTCGCTGCGGCCGGAGACATCCAGTACGGCACCGGACACGAGATTAATCGTGGCGCTGTCATCAATCGAACCATCGTTGCCGTTGGTTGGATTATAAATCAGGGCCAGTTCGCCGCTGCTGATGGTGGTAGTGCCGGTATAGGTGCTTTGCCCTGAGAGGGTCAGCGTGCCGGTGCCGATCTTGGTCACGGCGCTAAACTCATTGCCGCTAAAGTCCTCAATCTTGCCATCAAACACGGAGTTGGGAACATTCGGGTTGGAGCCGATGGCCCAGACCAGGGTTCCAGCCGTGGATGACGGACCTTTGACAATCGTGTTGACGCCGCCGGCGAGCGCGCCAATGGCCATCGTTCCCGGGTTGCGGGCCAGCAGCACGGCATTATTGCTGCCCAAATCAATCGTGGCGTTGGTGGCGCCAAACTGCGTGTTGCCGCCGCCGCCATTGAAGCGGATATTCCCGCTGCTGCCGCCCATTTCTATGGTGCCAAAGAAATTAGTCATGGAGCCGTTGAAGGTGAAATAGGATCCGCTGCTGCTGTTGTTGGTAATGCTCACAACCACATTCGAGGCGCCCGTCCATGTGCCGCCAAAAATATTATTGTTCCCGCCCGCCGAGATGATGGTGGCGTTGCCGGTCGCGACCACGTTGTTCGGATAAGTCGGTTCGCTGCCAACGACCAAGTCCAAAGTGCCGCCCGCCAGGACCAGCGAGCCGGTGCCCAATGCGGCGGCATTGTCCAGAATCAACGTGCCATTGCTGATGGTCGTACTGCCCGTGTAATTATTGCCGCCGTTAAGCTGCAAGACTCCTACGTCGATCAAGGTAAAACCGCCCGGCCCGGTCAGCGTGCCATTCAACGTGAGCTTCGTGTTATTGGTGACGTCAATGAAACCGCCACCATTGGTAAAGGTGATTCCGTGGTCGGTGCTGGCCGAGGCCCCAGTGTAGTAGAAGGTGCCGCCATTGAAGATCCAATTGCCGGGATCAGACGTCGCCTCGCCTATGCCGCTGGGAGCGCCGCTGTTGGCGATATTCGGGGTGGCCAGCACGCCGCCATCCAGAATCGTCGCGCCGGTGTACACATTGGTGGTCAGAACGGTCAAGCTGCCGTTGCTCACCGTCAGACTGCCGGTGCCACCGATGGCCCCGTTGCCCGCAATGATGTAGTTCGAACTGGTGTTGACCGTGATGGTGCCCGGCGTGACCGTCACGCTGTCGGGAATGTTCACCAAGGAATTGCTCGCCCCGAGATTGCTGAACAGAACCATGTCGCCCGGCACAAAATAGTCCAACAAGCCGGTTCCTTTGTTCAGCCAGTTCGTCGTATTTTCAACATCCCAGTTGTCGTTCGCGCCATTGCCCAGCCACGTGACATTCGTCGCGGTGCGGATGCTGCTTTGAGCCACAAAATAAATGATCTTGGTCGTGGTGTTATTCAAAAATGTGCCGGAAGCCCCTGTTACTGCCAAGTTGGTGATGTCTCCGGTCAAACTGCTGTAACCAAACAGCGGATAGGCGCCCCCGCCAGCCAGCGACCCAATGATCGTCACCGTGTTGGTGCCGGTCAGCGTCAGGCCACCCGTGGCATTGATAAAATCATTGCCCGGACCCGTCGGACTGCTCGACAGGTTGAACTGGTTGTTCACCCCCCCGTTTTCAGTCAATCCACCGGTGAAAGTCAACGTGCCTGTGACCGAATTGCTGCCCGGATAAATGATGGATGAGGTTCCCGCAGTGACCGCCCCGGCAACCGTGCCGGAGCCCCCCAGCGTTTGGTTGGCATTTAGCGTGAAACCGCCGGTTTGGCTCACGTCAAAAATCGTGCCGCTGCCAAGGTTGATATTGGGACTGGCCAGCGCCCCGCTGGAACCGAGGGCCAGCGTGCCGCCAAGAATGGCCGTGTTGCCGGTATAGGTGTTGGTGGCGTCCAAAGTCAATGTGCCACCGCCGGTCACGTTCAAATTCCCGTTGCCACTCAAAACCCCGGATAAGGTGATGTTGTTATGATTATTGTTCATGTCCGCAGTTTGGAAGGTAAAAGTGCCACTGATCAATTTCATCGTGGTTGAACCAGTCCAGGGTGCGGTGGCCCCCAACAAGCCGCCGCCGTTCAAGGCAAACAGCATCGAAGCCACACCATTGGACGCAATGCCCTGGCTGCCCACGTACATGGTCGCCGCGTTGGTGATAAAGATCAGCGGAACCGGATTGGCACCGGTGCCGGCCGTTTCGTTCGTGTTCCCGATATAAAAGCCGCCCACAATATTGGTTCCACCAGTGACCGAATAGATCTGAAGCGAGTTGGTGGTCGCCGTGGGATTCGGGTTGACCACGGCGGGATCAGGCACCACAAACAATCCGGCCGTTTGCAGGAGCCGGGATGGGCGGGCGGTGGTGGCTTGGTTGATATACACAGCGCCGAAATTGGTCACGATGCCACCAGCGATCAGCGCCGTCAGCGAGGAAGCGCCGCTGCCGTTGCCAACATTCAAATTGGTCGTAATCACCAAACCGCCATGAATGATCAAACCTTCCGTGCCCAGTGTGGCCGGGGAAGCCCCGGCATTGTTCCGGCCAATGCCGGTGTTTCCCAGATAATTTGTCCCCCCGTTGATCATCAGTAATCCCGTGCCGGTCCCGGAATTATTGTTAACCGTCGTGCTATTGGCCGTCAGAATGCCGCCATTGTTCGTGAATGTGCTCGTGCCATTGGCGTGTGAGGAGGTGCCGTAGTCAATCACCAAAGACCCCGCTGTCAATGTTGCACCCGCCCCAAGCACCGCGTAGGTGTTGGTGCCCATGTCCCAAGCGCCGCTCACGGTTACGGCTGACCCGCTGTTCGTCATGAACAGCCGCGCACCGCCCGCTGGATTAATCATTGCAATAGAACTGCAATTGAACCTGTTCGTGTTCGCATTCAAGACGCCGTTGAGCGTCAGCGAGCCAAAACTGGCCGCCGTCATCGGCAAATTATAATTTACATTGGTGCCCGCGCCGATAAAGGCGTTGGTCGTACCATTGGCATCCAACCCCGGCGGCAGCCCGGTGTCCCAATCGGTGGCAGTATTCCATTCGCCGCCGGAGGCCGGCCCGATCCAGTTGGCCGTGGTTTGCCCGGGGAGGTTGATTCCGATCGTCAGCAGCAGACTGCCGAGCGTCAGCATGGAAAATGTTTTTTTCATAAGCATGGGATGGTGGGGTTGGTTGGTTTGGGATGGGTCAAAAAGTTCTTTGCCGGCACGCTCTGGTTTCAAGTCAGTTTTCTCCGCATGGCGTTGATAATGGATTTGATGGTACAAACTTAACCCGATGGGCTGCCGTCAGGCCATCGGATGTTTGTCCGATGGCATCGCCGCTTCAACTTTTTCCCATCAGCTTCATCGCCGCCTCGGTGCGCGAATGAACGTGCAGCTTTTCATAGACGGCGCTGACGTGGGTGCGCACCGTGCTCATGCTGATGGACA
>Ga0316217_10003446_pt1 | contig 17997 bp, 11 predicted proteins | sample 1anoAmetaG_FD_203633 | JGI IMG/M metagenome (GOLD analysis project Ga0316217, IMG submission 203633) | Freshwater microbial communities from Trout Bog Lake, Wisconsin, USA - 1anoA | ecosystem: Environmental > Aquatic > Freshwater > Lake > Hypolimnion/Profundal zone | place: USA: Wisconsin...
TTAGCAGGTGTTCGGCGAATGATCCGTTTTGGTCGTAAACTTTTCGCCCGGTTGTGTCTTCCACGCGGAATGCTTGAATCGTTGCCACGATGACGACGGTTTGACCTTCCACCGTTGCGCGGGATACAGCGGGAACATCCCGTCGCCGAGGGGCAGCAAATTTACGCCGCTAGAGCCAAGGCGTGTCCGCAATGCCACACCGCCGCCGGCCAGTTGAGCTGGTTTTATTTCGATAGCCCCGCCGAGACGTGGGAAAATCTCTGTGGTCGCGCGGGCTGGATGACCGTCTGCAACCGCTGCCAGTTGCAAGTGGACTTTTTTTGCGAGGTGTTGAGTTGATGACCGTCGCACTTCCAACCGCTTGACCCATAACTTGACTCACACCTAGCCCGCGCGCGATCAACGTCGGCCACGCGGCAGGCGCGGGGATTTGCCAGATTGCGCGACCTTCACGCCTTTGACCTTCAGCATGGTTTGCGCGAGCAGGCGCATTTCCGCGTCCGGCACTTTTGGCGAGATGATTTGCGCGAACCGGCCTTCCATTTTGTCCATGCCGGGCACGTCGGATTCACCGAAGCCGAAAAATTTTCCGTTCCCGCTGCGGATGATCGGCAGGAATTTTTGTTTCTGGCCGGCGCGCGATTCGCCCAGAAGCACCACCACCTCGCGCCGGTCGAATGATTCAGACGGCGGCTCGGTCATGTCCAGCTTCTCGCCGGGCGTGGCGGCTTTCATCCAGGCTTCGAGCGTCATCACCGTAGCGGTTGCGGCGTGGGCGATGCACACAAGGCGCGCGGTCGTGGCAAAATCATCCTTCGCGCCGTCGTCGGCCAGGTTCTCCGGGATGAACATGGCCGGGCCGTCCGCGCCGATCAGGAACAAAGTCGGCGGCACGCACCCGGAATTCTGCATGGAATAATTCGCGTAGTGCTCGGCCTGCGCGAGCAGATCGTCGAGCGTTTGGAGTTGCTTGGGCATTTGCACCGCCGACATGATCCACTCAAATTTGCCCTTTTGCATAAAAATTTTGCGCGCATGAATCGGTCGAGACAATTCATCACGGTTTACACCGGCAACCGCTTCCAATCATTGTCATTTAACCGTGACTGTCACGCTCCCACAACGCGCTTCGGTTGTCCGCATTATCTGAAAAAACAAGCAATTAAACGCTAACCTGAAGCACGTTTGTTCAGTCTTTTGAAGTGCAAGATAGCTTGGTTCTGTGGACAATGACGTGCAGCGGCAAATGCAACACCCTATCATCCTAAAAAATATCCGCCGGCTGACCGGACCGGTTCTTTGGTTCGCAGGGCTGGCGCTCGCGGTGTCGCTTTCTGCTGTGGCCGAAGATTCGCCGGCCAAGACGGCGCTGCTTCGGCTGCGGATTGAACCAGCCCAAAACTCCGCGTGGCCGGCGGACATGGGCACGGTGGAAATCGCGCCGAGCCTGAATGCGCCCGGCCCTTTCGGCGTCTTCACCGCCGATGGCAAAGCCGTCGCATTCCAGACTTATTGGTCGGCCAACGGCGAGCCGACCCGTATTCGCTTCGACACTTCCGGTGGGGCAAAAACTTTTTACCTCTGCTTTGCCACCAATCTGCCGGCGGCTCCCAGTGGTTGGAAACCCGATGCCGGCGTGCTTGTCGAAACTCGCGCTATCACCCGGCAGCCGATCAAAACCTTCGCCCAAATCTCGCAATTGCTCGCCTCGGCCGGGCCGGCGCAGGGCCGCAATTATTTTTCTGATGTTTTTCTGGGCATGAATCCGTTCGGGCCGAGTTCATTTTATGTTGCTTCGTTCAACGGCTGGTTGCGCATTTCCAATCCGGGCAATTACCGTTTCGCCACGCTTTCGACGGACGCCTCCTGGCTGAAAGTTGACGGCCAGCCCGTCGCCGAATGGCTCGGCGAACATGGCCCGCACGGCGGCCGGCGCGGCGAGCATAGCGGTGAAATACAGCTTCGCGCCGGGTTGCATCATCTCGAATACACGCAAATTCAATTTGACGGCGAGGCCGCCGCGGAGGCCGCCTGGCAGCCGCCGGGCGCGAGCCGTTTTGAATTGATGCCCGCCTCCGTTTTCGTTCCGGTGGCACACTTTCGCGTCGTGCACCTGGAGTCGGCGACGGAGACGGAGACGCCTTATTTTGAATGGCGCACCACCAGCCAATGCGCGCTGGGCGACACGATGGCGGTGCGCGTCCGCTTTCATGCCGTGGACAATTTTCCGCGTCACGACTATCACTGGCGCTTCGATGATGGCACCGAGGCGGCCGGCGTGAACGTGGAACACTTTTTCCCGCAGACCGGGTTGCGGCAGGTCACGCTCGAAGTCTGGGAACACGGTCTTGGCATCGCGACCAACACCGTCCGCGTCCGCGTCTCGCCCGACTGGCTCCAGCGCGACTGGTGGCGCGACGACGTTTTTGCCGACGCCAAAAGCGACTTTCTCCACCGCGACCTGTCCCGGATCCCGCCGCGCGACCTCACGGCGATGGTAAAGCTGGCCGACCGCGCCGACGACCGCGAGCTGCTCACACGCGCCGGTGAGGCGATGGTCAAGCGCGCCGATGAATTCAACACCCCGGCCGACGGCGGCATTTTTTACAAACTCGGCGTGAGCTTTGAGCATCAGGGCGATGCTGGGGACGCGCTGGCGGAAAAATCATTTCGGCTGGCGCTCGCGCCTGAACGCAATTCTTCCGCCATCGCGGACAAAGTGAAGCTGCGCTTGGCCGACCTGCTCATCCAGGCGTCCGGTAATTTTGACGACGCGGAGAAATTGCTCGCCGGCATTTCCGGCGGCAACCTGACCGGTGACGAACGGCGGCTGAAACAACTGCTGCAAGGCGACCTGCTGCTCGCGCGGGGCAAAACCGAGGAAGCGCGAAATCAATACCTTGCCGTCGGCGGCCGGTCGGACCGTAAAACCGCTGCCGCCACTGCCGCCGCGCGGCTGGAAAGCGCGAGCATTCTGATCGAACACGAACAGTTTGAAGACGCGCAGGAGGCGCTCGACCGGTTGGCGTTTGAAATCCCGGTGGAACGGATGTCGCTCGAGGTAGGCCTGCTGCAAATCAAGCTGGCGCTGGCGCACAGGGAATTTCAGCGCGCATTCACCGGCTGCCATTTGCTGGCTCCCGTCGCGGAAAACGAGCCGCGCCAGTCAGAACTGCTTTACGACACCGTTGAATCCGCTTTGGCCCTCGGCAAAACCGACGAGGCTCGCCGCGCGCTGGCGCAGTTGCTCAAGGATTTTCCCTACAGCGAATCCGCCGCGAAGGCGAAGGACAAATGGCCGCAACAATAGCCGGAACCTTTGGGCCACCCGGTTTGCAAATCTCAAAGTTCTGCGATGCTGTCGCCCGGCCAGTAACCCGCGCCAAGCCGGAACCGTCTCACACCCTATGAAATCCCGGAGCCAGTGGTGGTTGGTCTTGCTGTTTGGCGGCACGATCCTTTCTCGCGCGGCCGAAAACGACTGGTTCGTGCCGCTCGGTCCGCCCCCCGAGGCCGGCAAACGCCGTATCTCCGGCGGCGAGGCGTTTCCTCCGTTGCCGTTGCCGGCCACGCCGTTGCGCCGCACGGAACGCAAACGCGAGCCGAGTCCGCCCAAGCTCATCGCCAAAGTCGTCTGGGGCGAAGGCGCGACGTTCACCTACGATACCGGCGACAAAACGAGCATCGCTGACTGGAATCTCTGCCCCGGCGACCTTCAGCAGTTGATGAAAATCGCTAGCGCGCGGCTTGGCGTGACTTACGGCGCGGACAGTTTCAGCCTCGCGTCCTTCGACGGCGATCCGGCCAAGACGCCGGTGCTGTTTTTCAGCGGCGTGCGCACGATCAAATTTTCTCCGCATGAAATCGAACTGCTCCGCAGCTACGTTCTGCGCGGCGGCATGATCGTGGCCGACAGCGTCGCCGGTTCGCCTTATTTTTATGATTCCTTTCGCGCGGCGATGGAACAGGCGTTTCCCGATTTGAGTTTTCGCAAGCTGCCCGCCGACCATCCGATTTACCACATGCTGGTGGACGTGGACAAAGTGAGCATCCCCAAAAATCCCGATGTCACCGAGCCGGCGCTGGAGGGCATGTATGTTTTTTCGCGCGTCGGCGTGCTGCTTTCGCGCAATGGCCTCGGCTGCGGCTGGGACGGACACGAAGTGCCGCTGCTGAAACAGGCGGTTTATTACGACGTGGATTCGGCGAACAAAATCGGCGTGAACCTCATCGCCTACGCCGTCGGCTACGCCAGCCTCGGCCGCGCGGAGGCGAAACCGGAACTTTATGGCGCGTTGGACGAAAAGCGTCCAACGGATGAATTTGTTTTCGCGCAAATCAAACACGATGGCGCGTGGAACGCCGAATCCGGCGGCGCGACGCGCCTGTTGGAACAGTTGCGCATCAACACGTCGCTGCGCGTGAGCCTCAAGCGCGTGCCGGTGCAGCCGGGCCATGATGATTTGTCGGCGTTCACGTTTTTGTATCTGACCGGTCTGGACGATTTTCATTGGGACGCCGGCGCGGTGGCCGCGCTGCGGCGTTTTCTGGATGCCGGCGGCACGCTGCTCATCAACAACAGCCTCGGTTTGCACACGTTCGACGCGGCGGTGCAGCGCGAGTTAAAAAAAGTCCTGCCGGAAAGCGAGCTGGCGCCGCTGCCGCCGACGAGTCCGGTTTTCAATACCGTTTTCAAAATCACCGGCGCGAATTACACGCCCGCCGCGCTCGCGCCGAACCCCGGTCTCGACCAACCGCGGCTTGAAGGCATTTCGCTGCACGGTGACGTGAAGGTGATTTACAGCCCGTTCGATCTGGAAGCCGGCTGGCAGGGCATGGATCATCCACTCGCCAAAGCCTACACGCCGGACTCCGCGCTGAAGCTCGGCATCAACATCGTGATGTATGCCATGACGCACTAATCAGAAAGGCAGAAGGCTGAATGAAGAATGTCGAAATCAAAGCCAGCAACTGTCGGCTGGCTTCTTCATTCTGCCTTCTGCATTCTAACTTTATTTTATGCCCACGCTCACTTACCAATTCCAGGAACAATCATACCGGGTTCCGCTGACCGACCGGATCAGCATCGGCCGCGAAGCTGACAACGACTTGTGCGTGCCATGCGATTCCGTGTCGGCGCACCACGCGCTGATTTCGCGCAACGGCGACAGGTTTCAAATCACCGACGCCGGCAGCCGCTACGGCATTCTGGTCAACGGCCAGCCGGTGAAGGAATTTGTGTTGCAAGATGGCGCAACCTTCGCGCTCGGCGACGTGGAATTTATTTTTTCCGCGCAGGATGAAGTGGTTGAAATTCCGCCACCAGCCGCCGCGCCAAAAGATGATTCGCTGGCCGCGATTGCCGGGTTCAAAGCCGCGCACGAAAAAGTGCTCAACGAAATCGGCAAGGTCGTTATCGGCCAGCGCGAAGTCATCAACCAGATGCTCGTCGCGCTGTTCGCGCGCGGCCATTGCCTGCTCATCGGCGTGCCGGGGCTGGCCAAGACGCTGATGGTGCGGACGCTCGGCAGCGCGATTGATCTCGGCTCCAACCGCATCCAGTTCACGCCCGACCTCATGCCGGCGGACATCACCGGCACGGACATTCTCGAAGAAGATCCGGTCACTGGCAAACGCGTGTTTCGTTTTCATCGCGGTCCGATTTTCACGAACCTGCTGCTGGCCGACGAAATCAACCGCACGCCGCCGAAGACGCAAGCTGCGTTGCTCGAGGCGATGCAGGAACATCGCGTGACGATTTCCGGCACGAGCTACGATTTGCCGGAACCGTTCATGGTGCTCGCCACGCAAAACCCGATTGAGCAGGAAGGCACTTATCCGCTGCCCGAGGCGCAGCTCGACCGGTTCATGTTTTGCATCCATCTCGGCTATCCGACCGCTGCGGAAGAACAGCAGGTGATTTTGGAAACCACGCGCGATCTGCAAACCGCCGTCACCAGCGCGCTCAATGCCGCCGATGTGATCAAGCTCCAGCAGCTTGTCCGGCAGGTGCCGGTGAGCGAACACGTGGCGCTCTACGCGATGAATCTCATTCGTGCGACGCGTCCGAATCTCGAAGGCGCGCCCGATTTCGTGAACCGCTGGGTGCGCTGGGGCGCCGGCACACGCGCCGGCCAATATCTTTTGCTCGCTGCGAAAGCGCACGTTTTGCTCCAAGGCCGTTTCAGTGTTTCTTGCGCCGACGTGCGCGAACACGCGCTGCCGGTGCTGCGCCACCGCATTTTCCCGAACTTCACCGCCGCCAGCGAAAGCGTCACCACGGATACCATCGTGAAAAAAATTCTGGAGACGGTGAAGGAGCCGCAATATTGAAAATTCAAACAACAAAATAACTAACGCTATGAAAACTTTGAATATCAAAGCGCATTTTGAGGAAGAGAAGAAAAAGCTTCAGGAACTTGTCGCCAATGCTAGAAGCGAAATCGAAAAGATTCAAAAAGACACAGCCCTCAAAGACAAAGAAAAGTCTGGACTCGAAAGCGAAAAGAAAAAGCTGGAGAAATTACTCCACCAAAATCAAGAAGCAGGGTTAAACGTCGCCGAACTGCGGGACAAGATAAAGGCGCTCGATTCGCAAATGGCATCAATCGCTCGCGATGTGGAACTCCTGCAAACGAAAAAAAACGAATTTGAAGAAATTGCAAACCGCTCGTATGGCCGGCAAGACCAAATGCTATCCATCCTTGATCTGTATCATTGCAGTGAAGCCGTTGTTGTGAATAGTGTGGTTGAGTGCTTTTCTGTTTTTTCAGTGGCAGTAGTGAAAGTTGATGCGGCGGGACATCCACTGAAATGTAATATCTCGTTTGAGAAGAGTCATACAAATGTTCGAGGGGCGGGTAACATACAAGAGCTAAGTATTGAGCCGAGTCAAAAATATTTCTGCAAACAATTTAGACCGCAATGTTTGGCTTGGGTGCCAATCTTCAATGAAGTAAACCAGCAAAAGCAGCCCAAAGAGGACGAACAAAAGGTGAAGGTGTTTTTTGAAAGCAAATCGCAAAAAATCATTCTACCGTCACCGCTGCGATGGACCACAAAGGTAAATGTTTCCCGGCGATCTGCATCCAGCTATAGAGATGAAATGGTTGAAGAGGCAAGAACCTGTGAGGATAAATTTGACGACGTTGCAATTTCGCTTGAGTCAATTTTAGATGCCTCAATTCAATCTGCGGGTGGAAAACTCGATCTGGACGAGGCATATCCAAACAATTCATTGATGGCATATTTGCGCAATGAAGTGGTTTCGCAATTAGATACCAAGCCAACATTCAAAAAAAATGATGAGCATCTTCCCTCTGACGAAATTTACAAACGAATTCAAAACGATTGGGATGCTTTTGTGAAATGTCCATGGTCGAATGAAATAGTGGGAACGCTTGCGTTGCTAAAATACCACGCTGAAAATGGTGAGAGAGTTCGATTTTGGTCCGGTGATTATGAGAATCAATATGGGTTTCGTCTTCGGACGAGAGACCACGATTGGATTGTCGGTGGTATATTTATTGACGTGTCAAAAAAACCCGCGCCGGCAAAAACACCTGTAAATATTTATTCGGAAACGAGACATTATCCAACGCAGGTTGCAAGTCTCGGCAGATTATTTCTTCATGTTGCGCGAGACAGATCGGAACGCGAAAGGTAAAAAGCTGAATCGTTGTAATTTGATTTTTCAATGACGAACGAAGTTCGTTATTCGTCATTTCATGACCGCCGCCTACAAATTTCTTCCGCCCGAGCTCGCCGACCGGCTGCGCGGGCTGGGCGTGACCGTGCGGCGGCCGGTCGAAGGCGGCTTGCAGGGCCTGCACCGGTCGCCGCATCACGGCGCGTCCGTGGAGTTTGCCGACTACCGCGAATACACGCGCGGCGATCCGCCGAACCGCATTGATTGGGCGGTCTATGCGCGCACCGACCGCCATGTCATCCGCCGCTACCAGGAGGAGACAAATGTCCGCGCCTACATTTTGGTGGACACCTCCGAGAGCATGGCGTTCCGCGACGCGGGCAAACTTTCCAAAATGGATTACGCCTGCCACCTCGCAGCCGGGCTGATGTTCGTGCTTGTCAACCAGTCCGACGCCGCCGGCTTGACGCTGTTCAACGACGCGGTGCAAAAACAATTTCCGCCGGCCAGCTCACTCGGCAGCTTGCGGCCAATGCTGCTCGCGCTGGAAGAAATCAAGCCGAGTGGCCGCAGCAAAATTGATAAAGCGCTGCACACGCTCGCCGAACAAATCCAGCGCCGTAGCCTCGTCATTTTGATTTCCGACCTGCTGCAAAATCCGGCGGACACGATTCGCGGCATCCGCCATTTGCAGCACAACAAGCACGAAGTCCTCGTGCTGCACACGCTCGACGCGGCGGAAATCAATTTGAATTTCAGCGGCTTCACCGAGTTGCGCGAACTGGAAACCGGTGCGCGCTTGCCCGTGCACGCCGACGAAATCCGCGACGCCTACGCGGCGGAAGTGCAGAAATTTCTCGACGAACTCCGGCGCGGCTGTCTCGGCAGCCTTGCGGACTATCAACTCATTGACACGCGCACGCCGGTCGAGGAAGCGCTGCATGCCAAATTCGGCCAGCCATGACCGGTCTCACCGCGCTCAATCCGCTGTTCCTGTCGCTGCTGCCGCTCGCGGCGCTGCCGGTGGTGTTCCACTTTTTTTTTCGGCTGAAAAAATCGCCGCGCGTGTTTTCGACACTGATGTTTTTCGACCGCATTGACCCGAAGCTTAATGCCCGTCGCCGCCTGCGCGAATGGCTGATTTTGCTGCTGCGCACGCTGCTGATTTTATTCCTGCTGCTGGCGCTCGCCCATCCGGTCTGGTTCGGCCTCGGCAAACAAGGCACGGTCGCCGTCGCGCTGGTGATTGATAATTCCGGCTCCATGAGAGGCACCGGCGAAGATGGGCGGACAAAATTGAAAGAAGCCGTGGACGCTGCGCGCGGCATCATCGGCCAACTCCGCGACCGCGACCGCGCGGGAATCATTCTGCTCGTGGACGATCCCGTTGTGCCGCTGCCCGCCGGTTTGTCCTCCGACAAATCCGCGTTGCGCAATGCCCTCGACCACATCGGTGAAACCGAGGCCGGCGGCAGCGTCGCCGCCGCGATGGCTCGCGCGGTGAATTTGTTCAAGGACAGCGACGCAACTCATTTTGAAATCCATATCCTCTCGGACTTGCAGCAGGAAAAATGGAATCAGCCGCCGGTGGATTTGCCGCCGCCGCGCGCCGGCACCAGCATCGTCGTGCATCGCCTGCCTTCGCCAAACCTTGCGAAATCAAATGTCGGCATCACCGGCGTGCGCGTGCCGGCAAAAATAATTTTGTCCGGTCGCCGGCTGCCGCTGGAAGTGCAACTCGCCAGCACAACCGCTGGTGAAAGTCGCGTGCGGCTGAATTGGCAGACGGATTCCGGCGGCAGCAGCAGCGACGAAGTCGTCGTTCCGGCGCACGCGGAAAAAACCGTTAACCTCACGCTTGAATCGCAGAGCGCCGGCTTCCGTTGGGTCGGCTTGAAAATTGAAGGCGACGATTTCGACGCCGACAACCGGGCTTTCATCGGCTTCAACTGCGAGGAAAAAAAATCCGTGGTCTTCGCCGGCAAGCCGAATGAATTCGGCCAGTTGCCGCTGGCGATTTCGCCGACCGGCGAAGGCAAATTGTCCGGCCTGATTCCATCCTTTATTGACGCGGCGAATTTTGCCAACGACCAGAGCGCCGGCAACTTTGTCGCACTGACCTGGAATTCCTTCACCACCGATTCGGAAGCTCGCTGGGCGGTGTTAAAAAAATTCCTAGATGCCGGCGGCAGCGCGTTGATTGTGCCCGCGGCCGGCGCGCCCGCCCAGTTTGGTTCGGTGCCGGACTGGCTGGCATCAGTGCCCGGCGGTTTGCAATCTGCGACGAACGGCCTCGCGCTCACCGTGCTGGACAAGTCGCACGCGATGTTCAACGAAATCCGCGACGAAACCGGCGGCGTCGGACTGCACAATGTAAAAGTGTTCCAGTTTTTTCCGCTGCGCGCTGCACCCGCCGCCACGCCGGTGCTCGGCTTGGAGGACGGGCGCGCCTTGCTGACCGAACAAAAAGTCGGCAAAGGACATCTGTTTGCGAGCGGTATCGCCTTCGATTCCGCGTGGAGCACGCTGACGCTGAAACCGGCGTTCATCGCGCTGGCGCAAAATCTCGTGCTGACGCAAACGGGCGCGGAAACCAACATTGTTCCGCTGGCTGCCGGCGAACCCCTGCGGCTCGCGCTACCGGCGGACACGGCGGTGCAGGTGCAATCGCTCGGCGGCAGCCCGCTCGATTGGAAGGGAACTTTGTCACAGATCGCCACATTGCCGCGCGCGGGGATTTACGCGGTGCGCAGCGAAAAGGAAACCAGCTTTGTCGCCGTCCGCTCGTCTGAAAAGGAAGGCCGACAGCAATTTGTTTCCGGCGGCGCGTTGCCGGGGCTCGGGCAGCTCGTGTATTCCGTGAAAGATTTCGGCGGCGGCGACGCGCTCGTTTCGGAATTCAAGCGGCTGGAAAAATCACTCGACTTGAGTCCGCTGCTATTGCTGCTCGCGCTGCTCGCGCTGGCCGGCGAAGGCTGGCTGGCGAATCCGCTGCCGTTGAAAGCCAAATCAGCGGTCGCTACAAAAACTTTTGCAAAGGAGGAAAATGCCGCCCGCCGCTGACCATTTTTTCCTGGCGACAATCCAGTGGCATCCACGCTTCAGCGGCGTCTGGTGCGGCGTGATTGTTTTCGCGGCGGCGGTGTGGCTGTATTTTCTGCAACGGCGGCTCGAACAGCGGGTGCCGGCAAACCGCGCGCGCTGGCTGCTGCTGCCGAAGATTCTAACGCTGCTCGCGTTGTTGTTCGTGTTGTTTGATCCAGTTTCCGCCATCCAGAAAGACGAGTCCGCCAACGGCAAGCTGCTCGTGCTGGTGGATTCGTCGTCCTCGATGGACGTTGCGGACGACTACCGTCAGTCGCGCGTCGCCCGCGCGCGAAACATTGTCGAGTCGTGGAAAAGTGCGTTGCCGCGCGGCGTGCAGATGGACGTGCTCGAATTCGACACCGCCATCCACAAGCCGGGCGCAGCTGTGCCGCCGGGCTTGCGCGGGACGGATCTTGGCGGCTGTCTGCTTGCGTTGTCCGAGCGGAACGATCTGGCTTCCTATCTCGGCGCGGTGCTGCTGACCGACGGTGGCGACGAAGTTTTGGAAAATCCCGTGCTGCCTAAGCTGCCGCTTTACGTCGTGGGCATCGGCACCGATCCGGCGACGTGGAATGATGTTTCGATTGCCAGCGTGGATTGTCCGCCGACGGCGGAAAAGGACGTGGGCTTTGAAATCAGCGCGGAGCTTCAAGCGCGCACCGGTTACGGTGGTGGGTTCGCGTCGCAGTTGGCGCAGGTTCATGTTTTGCTCGAACACGCGACCGACACGAACATCTGGGAAAAAGTTGGCGGGCAGACCACCGATTTGTCGAACCTGCACCGTGTCGTTCATCTGTCCGTGAAGCCGGAGCAAATTGGCATTCAGCGTTACCGTGTTACCGTCGCGCCGGTGCCGGGTGAACTTTCACCGTTGAACAATTCGCGCGTCGTGACCGTGAACGTGCAGAAAAAATCCGTCCACGTGCTGTTTTTTGCGCAGGAAATCGGCCAAGAATTCAAGGTGCTGCGCAACGAACTCGCGCACGATCCGGGCATCGCGTTCACCGCGCTGTTCCGCACCGGCGGCAGCCGTTTCATGCTGCAAGGCGACCGGCTGCCCGGCGACGAGGCGCTGGCGGACGGTTTTCCCACGGCGAAAAAATCGCTCGAACCTTACGACGCAATCATCATCGGCGCGCTGCCAGCGGAAGATTTTCTGCCTCAGCAGATGCAGGCGTTGACGCAGTTCGCCGAGGCCGGCGGCACGGTGATTTTTCTCGGCGGCGACGCGGCGTTCGGGCGCGGCGGTTATGCCGGCACTTCACTGGCGGCGCTGTTTCCGTGGCGAATTTCAGACCGCGAGCCGGAACTGGCGCACGGGATTTTTCCCGTCCGCGTCCCGCCGACCGGCACGGGCAATCCGATTCTGGCGAGCGTCGAAGAAACTATCGGGCGCGGCGACGCGGCGCTCGACGCGGTGAATCAACTGGACGAACTCAAACCTGGGGCGACCGCACTGCTGGCCGCGCGGGTGAACGGCCGCGAACAGGCCGTCGTCGCCACGCAGCCGTTCGGCCAGGGTAAGGTCATGGGCATCGCGACTAGCACGCTGTGGAAATGGGCCGCGCAGCCGGAGCCGCTTGGTTCCGCTTACGGACTTTTTTGGCGGCAGACGGTGCGGATTCTCACCGGCAAAAATGAGGGCGGACAAAATCTCGCGGTGCAGTGGAACAAGGATTATTGCCGGCCGGGCGAAATGGTGACTGGCGAAATCCGTGCGTTGAACCCGCAGGCCGGGGCGCTGCAATTCAATGCAACGCTCACGGCGAAAAACCAAATCACGCCCGTGACCGTCGAGCCGGTGGCCGGCCAGCCGCAACGGTTCACGGTGAAGCTGCGGTTTCATGAACGGGGCGATTACAATTTCCGGCTCGTCGCGTATCAGGGCAGACGCGTGCTGGAAACTTACGAAAAAAATTTCCCGGTCGCGCCGCAGGTCGCCGAAGGTTCGCGGCTGGAAGTGGACGATCTGTTTTTGAAAAAGCTGGCCGAGACCGGCGGTGGCGTGTATTTCCGCGAGAGCGAGGCGGGGCAGTTGCCGGCGCAGTTCACGGTGAAAAATTCGCACAAGATCACGGTGGAAGAATCGTCGCTGGCGGAAGCCGGGCCGTGGTTTTTGCTGATGTTCCTGGCTGTGCTGGTGTTTGAGTGGAGTCTGCGCCGAAAGCTGGGTTTGTTTTAGCCATGAAAAATTTCTCGTTCGTCATTTTGAATTTCGCATTGCTGCTCGGCGGCATTGCGGCGGCCACGGCGCAGGAGCGCGCGGGGAAAATTGAATTTTCCGACAGCAATGTTTTGTCCGGAGTCATTTCGCTGACGCCGGGCACCGAATTAAAAATCCAAGCCGGCCCGTCCGTCCGCGTGCTCGCGTTTGATCGCGTGCAGGAAATCTGGTTCACGCCGGAAAAAGAGGAGATGGAGCGCGCGTGGCGGTTCAAGGAGGCCGGGCAGACCGCGAAGGAATTTTTTGGCGACCCGTATCCGGTGCGGCATCTGGCGACAACGGTCACACTCGGCGACGGCGAAAAAATCAGCGGCCATCTTTACACGACCGTGCTCTATGTCACGGATGGCGACAACGTGCAAAAAATCATCCTGCTCGCCAAGCAGCGCGGGAAGGAAGGCGACACGATGCCATCGCTGGTTTATCCCCAGCGGATTTACTTCGGCGACAAGGCGACGGTGGCGACGGCTACGGTGAAACTAAAACTGTCCGGCCTCGGCCCCAAACCGGAAGTGGTCGCCATCACGCGCGGCGCGCTGGTGCAATTGGAAGCAAAACCCAGCGGCGGCCCCGGCGAATTTTCCATGCCGTCGCCGCTGGGCAAGGAATTTTTCCTGGCGGTGAAAAGCGGGCAGCGGATGCAGGTTGGGTGGCCGAAGGCGAGCGATGAAAAAATCGTCACGCTCGTTCAGAGTGCGCTGACGAACTCGGAAGATTTTTTTGACCACCGGCAAGTTTTGGGCGCGGTAGAGGATACGACCAATTCGGAGATATATTCCCTGGTCTTCGCGATTCGCAAAGGCAAGACGTATGGCACCAGCGACCAGACTTGGCGGCTGGAGTTGTATCGCTGGAAGCTGGACGACGACCGGCGCGTGATGCTGGCGGGGCAGGATTATTTTTTCCGCGGCACCACGCCAAAAAATCAGCCGCCGCCGCCGGTGGAATTGTCGGAGAAGTTATGGAACCTTCATCAAAACGGCGACGTCTGGTCTGACAACGGGCAATGAATCCCACCAGCAACAATCTGGACGCGATGGTGCGCTCGGCTGGTGCGCGGCTGAAGTGGTCCGCGCTGCTGGCCGGTTCGTGCCGGTGGGTCGCGCTCTGCCTCGGCTTGTGGCTGGTTTTGTTGGCGACGGATAATTTCCTGAGCCTGCCTGCCGGCTTGCGGTTGCCGCTGGCGCTCGGCGGCGCGGCGTTCAGCGCGGTCCAACTCTTCCGCAAAGTGCTGCGGCCCGCGTGGCGCCGACAGACGCCGGAGCGAACGGCGGTGATGCTGGAGCAGCGTTATGGCATCGGTGAAAACCTGCTGATCAATGCGGTTCAATTCCAACACCAGTCGTTGCGTCCGGAGGAGCAGGTTTTTGCCGGCCAGACCATCGCGATGTCCGGCGAATTCGCGGATCGCGTCCGCTTCGGCGAACTGTGGGACTGGCGCACGCTACGCGTCTGGGGCGGCGCGGCGGCGGCGGTGCTGGCGCTGTGGTTCGCGTTCATCGTGATTTTCCCACGGCAGTTTGGCGCGGCGGTCGAGCGTTACGCGCTGCCGTTGGGCGACACGCCACCGCCGGGCAATTTGGTTTTGAAACTCACGCCCGATGGTGATGTGACCGTGCCGGAAGGCGGCAATCTCGACGTGACGCTCGAAATCCATTCGCCCGGCAATCAGCCGCTGGCGAAGCCGCCGGTCATCGTCTGGCAGGAGCGCGCCAACTTCATCCAGCCCGTGCAAAGCGCCGGGGAAAATATTTCGATGACGCCGGGCGAAAATAAATTCGTCCACACGTTCGCCAATTTGCAGACGCCGTTTTCGTTCCGCGTTTTTGCCGGCGACAGTTTCACGCGGAGCATTTCGGTGAAGGTGCTGCCGCTGCCGCAACTGAAGGACGGGCAATTCCGCATCACACCGCCGGCTTACACCGGATTGAAACCGCAGGTGGTCACCGGCCCGCCCGCGCCGGTCAGCGCGCTGCCGGGTTCGGGTTTGGAAATTTCGTTCAGAACCGAACCGGCCATCGAGTCAGCGACCGTGAATCTGGCCGGGAAAATAATTGCGTTGGATCGCAGCGGCAGCGGTTGGAAAGCAACGGCGACCGTTACGAACGCCGGCGCGTATGAAATTTCCGCCCGCTGCCGCGACAGCGCGGAACCGGTGACGCTGGCTCGCGGCGACCTGCGCTTGTTGCCGGACAACCCGCCGGAAGTGGATTTCGTGACGGACGACCGGAACCGCGTCGTGCAGTTCGGCCAGACGCTGACGGTGGACGTCGTGGCACGCGATGATTTCGGCTTTGCGGACATTGCCGTCGTTTCGCGGCCGGTAGAAAAGGAGGACGCGGGAAGGGTCGTAAAAAAATGGACTTACCTCGGTCCGCCCGGAAATCCCGGCCCGGTGCGCGAGACGCTGGCGCTGACGATTGACCCGCGCGTGTTCGAGTCCGGCGCGACGTATTATCTCGAAGCGCAGGCGAATGATTTTCGTCCGGGCGGCACGCCGTCGCGGTCGCGGCCGATTGTGCTGCGCGTGAAATCGGCTGAGGACATTTCGCTGGCGGACGGCGATCCGCTGGCGTCGGCGTTTGCGGAACTCAAGCTGGCCATCGCGTCGCAGGAAAAATCCGCACGGCTCTCGGCCAATCTCAAAACCTATCTCGATGACGTCGTCGGCAAACGCGCGCTGGCCAGCCAGGCTGACGCGATCGGCTCGGAGCAAAACGACGCCATCAATCACGGGCGACAATCCGTGGTGCTGTTCGACGAGCAGCCGGAAGGGAAGATTTTCAGCGCGCCGCTGTCCAAGCTGGTTTACTCGGACATGATGGGCGTGCAAAAAGATTTGCGCGGTTTGCCAGCGACGGCGAAAAAAGAATTGCCCGGCCAGGTCGCCGGTATCGAAACGCGACAGGAACAAATTCTCGCGCGGCTGTTGAGTTTGCTGGGGCAGATCGCGGACGCGCGGGCGGAAAAGCTGAAGCCGGTGGCCGACGGCAAGGACGACAAGCAACCGCCGGTCACGCCGGAGGAATTGAAAAAAGATTTGCTGGACGACATGAAAAAGTTTGTCGCCGACCAGGAACGCATTTTGGAAAAGGCCCGCACGCTGGCGGACAAAGGGCCGGAGGATTTGACGCAGGAAGAAAAAGAAAACGTGGGCGAAATGGCGCGCGAGGAGGACAAGTGGGCGAAATTTCTGGAGGAAAAGCTGACGGATTTCAGCAAGCTGCCGGCGCAGGATTTCGCGGATTCGTCGCTGGCGCAGGAATTGAATTCAGTTTACCAGGAAGTGAAACCGGCAGCGGACGCGTTCACGAAACAGAATGTCGAGATCGCCGTGCCGAGCGCCAAAGGCGGCATGGAAAACGCGCAGGAGCTGGTCAAAAATCTGGAAAAATGGCTGCCGGACACGGCAGATCACACGAAGTGGAACATGGAAGAGCCGACCGCGCCGGCGGACATCGCGATGGCCGAACTACCGAAAGAATTGGAGGATCTCGTCGGTGATTTGCTCGACAAGGAGGACGCGATGACGCCGGATGTGGATGATGTCACAAGTTCATTCATGGCCTCGCTAGACAAGGGCGCGGGTTGGGGCACGGGCGACGGGCCGATTTCCGACATGAGCGCGAAAGGCGTGACGGGCAATCAATTGCCGAACGGAAACGAAGTGGGCGGGCGTTCCGGCGAAGGCCGCAACGGTCGCAGCCACGGCCAGATGGTCTCGGACACGGCGGAAGGCAAGGGCGGCAAGGAAACGCCGACGCGCCTCGACCCCGAGCCGTTTGAACAGGGCAGCGTGAAGGATTCTTCCAAAGAAGACACAGGCGGCGCGACCGGCGGCGGAAAACTGAGCGGGTTTGCCGGCGAAGGTTTGCGCGGGCCGGCCGCGCCGGGTTCCAATCAGAAAATGCCGCGGCTGGCGGAGCAGCAGGCGAAAATCCGGCAGCAAGCCGAGGCGCTGGCGTTGCAATTGCGGCGCTACCATATTTCGAGCGGCGCGCTGGAAACTTCGGTGAACGCGATGAACCAGCTTGAGGACACCGCTCGAAAAAACGACGGGCTGGGCGTCCGCCGCGCGTTCAATCAGGCGGTGAGCGCGCTGGGCGAGGCGAAGAAAACCGTGGATCAGCAGGTGACGGTGCGGCGCGAGCAGGACAAGCTGCCGCCGTGGATGCGCGCAGAAATCCGCACCGGCGTGCAGGATGGCGTGCCGAAGGGCTACGAGGAAATGGCCGGCGAATATTTCCGCGCGCTGGCAGAGACCGGAGCGAAGTGAATTTATGATTTACGATTTTCGATCTACGATTTTGGCGGCGGCTTTGATTTTTTTTCAAGCGACAGTTTCCACGCCGGCACAAGATCTTGTGGTCAATGGAGATTTTGAGAAGGCCGACGCAGCGGATCCGGCCCGGCCGGCTAGTTGGGATCGCGTGGACGGATTAGGCGTCCAATGGACGCAGTCGCCGGGCGATTCGCATGGCCGGGCGATTCGCATGGACACGCGGTTGAGCGAGCAGGCCATGCAGGCGCAGTGGGTCAAGACCGGCTTGACGAACATCTGGAGCATTCCGAAGCCAGAGAAAAATCCCATCGCGGAAACTTACGGATTGTCGCTTTATTCTGCGCCGATGCCGGTGAAACCGGGACAGGCGTATCGGATTACGTTTGATTTCAAGGGCCGCGCCGGTGCAAAAGTCTGGGTGCGCGGCTACGGCGTGTTCGCGGGCGAACGCCGCCGGCGCTGGGAGACTTACGTTGACTGCCATGCGAAAGGCGACGGCTGGTCAACCCAGTCGCAGATTTTTCACCCGACGAAATTCCGCAAGGACGTGACGGAAATCAAGGTGATGCTTTTCGCGTATTATCCGCCAGGCGTCTGCTGGTTCGACAACGTGCGCATCGAGCCGTTGGCGGAAACCCCTCAAAAATAATCCCAATCAGGTCTGCATATTCCACGGTGAAAATGTTCGGGTTTGATGGCTCATTATTATATGGCAGCATCTAAAGACTCTGCGCGAAGGGCTGGAATCCATGCGAT
>Ga0316217_10003447_pt1 | contig 17996 bp, 10 predicted proteins | sample 1anoAmetaG_FD_203633 | JGI IMG/M metagenome (GOLD analysis project Ga0316217, IMG submission 203633) | Freshwater microbial communities from Trout Bog Lake, Wisconsin, USA - 1anoA | ecosystem: Environmental > Aquatic > Freshwater > Lake > Hypolimnion/Profundal zone | place: USA: Wisconsin...
TAATTTGCCTCCCCTGCCACTATCAGCCGCTCTTGTATCATCCGTTTCAAGCAAAAGCAGCCCGAAGAAATCCTCAAAGTAGCCGCTTAGCACTAAAGAATAAAAAAAAGAGCCTTAGAGCAGTATAACGATATCGCAAAGGCAATTAAACCCTTTATGCTTTACAAACTAGACTAAAAACTCATCTTCCATTGGGTCAACAAATATCTCACCAAAAGCAAGCTATAATTCCGACTCTAAAGCTTCTGGCATATCCTGTCCATCATCCTAGAAGGATGCTTGAGCGACTAGGGCCTTAAGATAATGAGCGAGCTAGTTAGACTAAACTTGGCTTTGTAGTTCGATCTGACTCAATTCTATTGGGATGGAAAAAACTGGAAGAAAGTGGTAAGTATGCCGAATCATACTGTGGCTGAACAAATCTAAAGACACCAGCACATTAGCGAAGTTGTAGTGAAATAGTAAAAATACAAAAAAGTTGAGTATTTGAACAAGCTCTTTTTGACCAAATCTCAATCCGATGAGCTGCTGCTTCTTCTAGGACCACCCAACACAGGAAAATCAAGCATCATTCGATAGATTTATCAACTCATCGATCGTAAAACGTACGTTTTCAATAAAATAAATCTAACCCGCAAGATCAAAAGAGATCGTTTGTATTCTGCGATTGAGAGTGGGCTGCACAAAAAATCAAACAAACGCAAAGGGATGCTGCAGGGGCGTGAGCTGACTGTTTTTTTGGATGATCTCAACCTGCCAGAATTGAACCAGTACAAATACAAGTAAGTTGTTTCTTTTTTGACCCTCCTCCTGCAGAAGAAAGGCTGCTATAACTACAACACCCTCTAGTTCTAGGCTATCTAAGATCTCTTCCTTATCGCTAGCTGCAATACTAGCTCTTCTTAGATTGATTTCAGCAATGAATTCTTGAAATGTTGTATCCCTTTTTTTGTGAGTCATTATAAAGAGGAGCAAATTAGAGTTATTTTCAGATCAATAATTGAGAAGAACAGCCACATTGCTAAACTAAAACCTCACTATTTTTCTTGCTGCAATTCGCTGATTGCAGTCATGCAAAAACTAAAGACAATTTCTGCTGGAATCTTTCCCAAATATCTTGATTACGAGTTTGTTAACTACAGAAACATCTTGAACAATGTGCTAGAATGGGATCTAACCAAATTGCCAGCAAATGACTAAGCAACTATTAAATAGCTTTTTATTTACGAGACTTAGCGGCTGATTTTGTCTCGGCTAAGCTAATCAAAATCAGTCATCCAATTCAAAGTTATCATCGATGAAGCATTTCAAAGAAAGAGCGATTCAGTGGTGCTGTTTCATAGCTTTGAGAAAACTGTAAATGGGACTGTATTGGACAGTAAGAATTGTGAGCAAGTTATGCTCTTCGAATAATTTATCAGAGAAGTCGAGTGCATTTGTGACTAGTATGTCCTTTCCACAGATAAACCTAACGAGGGTCTTGTGGTTTTTCCCTAGCTCTGTGTAAGGCTATGTTATGTCTCAAGAGGCCTCAGTCTTAAAAAAGGAAACATCTCCATAGTAGGTCTACCCAAATGCGGCAAAAAGATACTATTGTAACTGTGTAACTATTTGATTCGAGGTCGGATTTGCCGCATAAACAACATCTACTAGCAGAAGAACTGGTACTAAACAATAAGAAGTGCCTCCAAGGACTCACTCAGCAATAAATGCTGCTCGATTCTGCTACTTTAGCACTTCCAAATTAAAGAAACTGCCCAGAAGGAAGAACTCAACATACTTTTGAAATAGTCATACCTTCCTGCAGCCTACTCAGAGGCAGACTATGAGTAACTAACTTACCTCTTACAGAATCAGCTCATTAGAAATCGAATTGCCGTCAATAAAGATAACACTATTCTCTATTTTGTCAACTACCTCAAAGAGAACTTCAAAATTGTGTTGATGTTCAACCCTAAGATGAAGGAGTTCAAAGAAGACCTAATTAACTATCCTTCGATCTTGAAAAACACTGAATTTTATTGGATCACCTAATGGCCTACAGAAGCTCTTCTGATGATTGCCTCTCAAGCTATCCTCTAGAATGAACTCGACCTCTATATCTCCATTTTTCCCAAAATCCACTAAACCTGCAAAAACATCACCAAAGAAAAGACCAATATCCCACACTGGGAGGGACTATATCTCGATTATCTACGCACATTTAGCACACTTTATGATGAGAATAAGCAGGAACTCGCAAGCAAGATCAATAAGCTCGAGAAAAGCTTTAATATCATCAAAGAAACAGAATTGAAACTTTAAAGCACAAGAGACTAAATCAAAAGACTACAGCCTACTATTCTTTTGCTGTAAAAGTAGGCAGTCAAGACCATCAAATCTTTGAACATCCAAAAAGCAAACGCAGAAGCTGCAAACTAGCAGCTTTTGAAAAAGTAGACAGAATGCTCAAAAATAATAGCTGAAGCAAACATAGTAAAGAAAAAACTGTAAGCTACGAATATCTTAGTATAGTAAGAGCTGAAGAAGGCCTGGGAAAATGTGTATCTTGTGAAGCAAAGCCACATCGCTGAAATCAAAGCCCTCATGAATCCCTCCGAGCTAATCAAAATTGTGATTACTGCGATAATCATTGTCCTCAATGAAGGAGATATCTAGATTATCAAAAACCGCAGTGAAGATGGCTTCTCCAATTAAGAGAACTACTTCGAAACTGGGAAAAGGTTCATCTTGTCCAAAGATTCCAAGCAGATTACGAGATTGCTCACTGAGTATAAAAAATAAAAACTGACTAAACAAAAAATTGCGATGCTTGAGTAGAAGTGCCTCAACCATCCTCGCTGGAACATCATTTAGGCAAAAAGTGCAAATAGGGCCATTTATTACTTCTTCCTATGGGTTGAAGCAGTTGTAAAGTATTTCAAATTGTATCAATAAACGATCCCGATGCGTTCTTAGCTCTAGAAATCCACGATTTTGGTTGACGAAAAGAACAAATAAATAGACATAGTCAAAAAGTAGCTGTCAGTCTATGACAACAAGATAAAGGAACTCACTAGAGCTCACCAGGAAAAGACAGAAAGACTTCATGAGTATTCGAATAAGATAAAGCTATTTTAGAAGATGTTAACAAGAGGATTTTAGATTCTCAAAGAAATTGAGTCCTAAAAGCTGAAGTGGCAAGAGTATAAAACTTTCATCGAAGAAAAGCAACAACTCAGCTTTGGGAACACTATTTTGAGTTCTTCTCTCATCATTTATAACTCTCAGCATATACAGGAAACTCGGGAGCTGATTATGTCCTAAATCAAAAACATCTTAAAAGGCAGCAACGTAACCTACAACAACGATGAAATATTTTGGTTCCTGTAAAATGAGGAGGAAATCATTCTGAAGTAACTGGGTATTTACTACAATCACTATGTTCTAAATAATTTGAAGATTATCTAGAAAACTAATAAAACGGTCTTCATCATAGATCCTTAGGAGTAAGGCTTAAGATTCTTGAAATCGATGTTCAAAGTCAAAGGAGTTCATGTCATACAAAAGATAGATTATAGAAACCGCTCATTCAAAAAGATCTTTGAAAAGTCAATCATTGATGGATCCATAATCTTTATCGAGATCACAGGCGAGGAAGTTCCTCTGGCGATAAACCAACTTATAAGCCCAATTCTCAAAAAGAACGAAAGCAATGGTAACATCTAAATACGCATATAAGACAAACTTCTCCCTTACAACAGCAAGTTCAAAGCCTATTTGCTCAGTACAAGTCTGAGAGATTAGTACTCTATTTAGCTCATAAGCAAAGTGACCACTGTTAACTTTTCAATTACGTTTCAACAGTTATAATAGAAGCTGACGAACCTTTTTGTTTCAGTCCAATTTCCTTAGGAAAGCTAAGAGCTGTAGGAACTAAACAAAACCAACATCAAAGACAACATTTAGCTCAAGACCATTTAAAAAAAGATACTCAACATCTTTGCGGAAATGACCAATCCTTAAGAAATACTCAAAACCTAGGAAATTTTACAGGTGCTTTCGACTTCAAATCGCCTTTATCAGCAAATTCAAGTGAGGATTCAAGAATCAAAAGAAAAGATGAAGCACGTTTTGTCTAGGAGAGAAAGCTACCGAGAAAGAGGAACAAAAAGTGCAAAGCTTTATTTCCAAATCAAGCTCCTTAAGCATCTTTCTCCCTATTACCAGTATTCGTTTTCTTGGTTCGTAAATCTTTTCCAGCTAAACATTCATTGTTTTGCACAGGCCCTCGCCCAATAAATCACAAAGGGACTTCCTCAATAGCTAAAAGTTGTAGCTCCTCTGGTTATCGCTGAATCTGAGTTTCAAAAGGTCCACTTTTACAGCTTGTTTAACGCTCAGATTGAGAAAGAAAAGCGGGTATTGTAACAATTCTAAAAGCTTAGCGTATCTCAGGTTAGGTTGGCAAAGATAGTAGGCAATGTGAGAAATTCAAAAGTATAGAATTTATAACTTTTGCTAAGAGACCAACCCTAAAAATTCAACCCTATGCTCATCACTCCTTTCGATGAAATAATGACTGCTATTCCCGACTAGTTTTCTACCAATTAATTTTTCGATAAGCTAATCATAATTAGCTGCTTCCGCCAAGACTGCACAATCAAACTACTGATTGATTGGCTCGAAATAAACCTAGGCTCCACTATGAACACTCCTATCTCTAAAATCATCTAAAACACCAGATCCTACATTCCCATCATGGTACAATAAAACACCGAAGCTTTGATTTCTTCAGTTGACTTTATCAACAATCTGTATGACCTCAATGCGAAGTAAAACAAAAAATCTGTAGTTGTCATAAACTCCAATAACAATTCATTGTAGAGGATTAAGCTTATGATTGATTCAGCATTTTCTAATGATCAATGGCTAGTGTTGGAGGGACTTGGAGAGCGATTCTAAGAGCTTACCTCCTTTGTTCTCGAGTTCTTTGAAGAATCTGATTTTAAGAGAAAGTAAGTTTTTCGTTTTTGGATCATTTTGAACGAAATCGAACTAAATTCAGTGTCATAGAAACTGATAAAGCTATCAATGAAGCTAGTTTTCGAGTAATAGACAGACCTAGTAAAAAAGATAGCCAATGCCTACATATCCTAACAACAAGCAATAATAAAGCAAAGCGACGGAAAAGAGCTAAACAAAAAGAAATACCTCCTAAACGAACTAGTCACCTTCCACTACATGCTGAACGAAAAGTACAAATTCAAGAAGAAGCTCTGGAACCAGCCGCAATATTTTGGAGATACTGACCTTTCCCTCAACAGCAAGTACCTCTACTTCACCCAGCCTGAAGAAATGAAGAAACTCTACCCCAATATTGTGAGCAATATCATCTACGGAGGGAAGATCACTGACCAGCAGGACGTTGAGACTATTTCTTTGCATATTGATGAAACCATGAAAAACGCCAATTTGGATCGCAACTACTTTTGGCAAAGTGTGTGGGCTGATGACAAGTTTCCCAAAAACCAGCAAGAATATGAACACTATGTCCGAAGTACAGTCATTCACAAAAACAGCAATCCCTTTAAAAATATTTATGAAATGTATGGAATTACTTCCTTCGTGAATAATCACATAGCCCAAACTCAGTATAAAAAGATCAACGAATTCTACAATGCCGCCAAATAAAACAAGCAAAGCAAGGATTTAGTCTCAACCCTTAAAAATAGGGTCAAATAGCTGCTAAAAACTATCTAACTGAAGATGAGAAGTAAAACATCTGTGAGTGTTAAAAGTGAGGGTAATGTCTTTTCTTACTATTTCACAGATTAAAAATAGTATTACTCCTCAAAACTGGAACTCATCTACAACTAGCTTCAGCACTTTTCTCAAATTTAGGATATCTTTAGTGAAGAAGAAAGGAATTGGGCTTTGTCTATCATCAACAACAAAATCCCGAACTCATGGCATGTTACAACGATAATGCCTCTAAACCAATGGATAAGCCATTTGTTGGACGGCCAAAATCTAGTATACTAACAAATCGAATAATCCCACAAGTCTTATGGCGAAAGAGACTAACAACTAAATATACATCATCTTCATTTCACACAAAACTTTTCGACTTTCTGCCAAGCAATATTCGAACTTAATAGCTGCAGCTCCAAAACTCACGATCTTCTATGGCAGCCTCTGCTCAACCCCGTAGCTGATAATTTGGGAGTTGAAGTTGAAAGCTGGTATCTTTGGAATGCCATATTTGACAAAGCTGTGATGCCTTTAACAGAGGGGATGATTTAAGAGTACTACTATTGTACATTACCATCTGGAAAACTCACTGTTGCCTAAAAAGGCGAATTACAGAAAATCACCAATTACTAACCCATTTCAGTCTACAACCACTCTTTCTAATACGGCGACGACTCAATCTAAATTCTGCAGATCTACATGCCAGTAAAGAAAGTTGCAGACAGTGGATGGGTCAAACGCATGAGAGTCCATCTTACTTTAAGCATTTGATCTACATAACAATTTATGAAGGTTTAGATTATTACATAATAATCTATCTTGGTTGCTTCCTAATTCTTTGGTTAGTATTTTGCTAGCACTCTACAGCAACAGCTGATTGCGGCATTGGTTGCTGCTCTTTGGCTAAAGATATCGGAATTGAACCTAAAAAATCAGGCTTTAATCTTATAATTTAGCTGAATTCATATCAATATAACAAATAACGATCAATTCTAATTCTCATAAATGTCTAAGACGCCCTTTTTGAACCGCTACAGCAATGAGCGGCAACACTACGCTCGGTTAGTTGACAAAATGTATAATAGCTACCACAACTCCTCAATCAACCTTCTCTAAGATGAGGTTGCATACCACTAGAACGCATAGTACATGAAGCGTTTCTACCTGGAGAAATAGTTTGCCTACAAAATCGATGTTCTCTCAGATTTTTATCAGTACCACAGAGAGCTGCCTAGGATCTTTCATTAAAATATAGATTAGATCATTTAAAATTTTCAGGAAGACTGGAGAGCACTTGAGTATAAGTTTGTCTCCAAGAAAATCAAAGAGGATCAGGCTGAGTAAATTCCGCAAACTCTGAGAGAAAAGACTCATAGACCTGTGCAGAAATTGCTCAAAAATATTTAACTTTCCTACTATAACTTTTAGAACAAATGCGCCAAAAAACAAAAAGCTAGTGAAAATGTCTCTAAAAATAAGCAGAGTTCCTTGAACAGAAACAAAAAAAGTATGCCTTTATTACCTCTCTATCGATTCCCAAAACCGAAAATCAGTCACCAAAAAACAAACATTGAAAGCATAATCAAAGTTTTAGATCTCAAACAACCAAACCAAAATCATCCTCAAAAATTTAAACAAAGGTAGCTTTCCAAAAAAGCTTCAGCCAACAATTCCATCGAATGCCAAAAAAACCTGAGTAGGACTAAAAGCAAAAGTAACTTGGTTACTGCTTTTGGGCTGCATCAAACAAAAAAAACGACAGCCAAACAACCGAACAATGTAAACCGCACTGATAAAACCAAAAGTACCCAAGTCTCATTGCAAAAGGCTCAGAGCACAAAAAACATTTTATAGTGGAAGAAACCCGAAGTTCGCAGTAAAGTAATGAAGCTTTAGTAAAGAAAGTAATAAGAAATAAAAAATATGTTCAAACGCTTATCCCAGGCCAAAAAGTCTATAAAGGTTGGGAGATGATTTTATAATTTACGCATCTAAATGAATTAAGACTTTTATTATGTACTTTTTGCTCAAAAACTTTGGGCAAAAAATCCACTATTGATGTGATTACAACATTTCATAGATCATCTTTTTCTTCTTTAAGCTAAGCAAACTCATTTTTATCTCTTGACTCAAGATTTCTGTTCATGGTCTCTTCAACTGAGCTCCAAACAATAAGCCCAGCAATCAACATCAAGCCACTAAAAAGATAATAAACAGACTGTTGTTTCCACCGGTCAAGAGGAATGATGATGTAAGGCATCAAGACTGCGCCTAATCGACTAGAGGCCGCACAGAAGCCGTAGCCCTTTATCCTTATCTTCGTCTCATAGGATTCAGTTGTCAGAGGATCAATTATTTGGAATACATCTTTCATGAAAAATCTGGCTATTGAGGCCATGAAAATGAGAGAACTGAACCCGAAAAGCAAATGAAAAAGGGATCCTCCGAGGTAAAAGAGCATTATGGAGTACTTTCTACCAAATTACGCTCGATCAATGAGCAAAAGAGAGATGATGAAACTAGGAAGCTATCCTAAAACGGTTAAGATGTAGTTTTTGAGATCAGTCGGAGATTGGTTACCGTTTGAAATGTGCAGACCCTAGATGGTGAGTTGCCCGTAAAAGCAAAAGTTGATAATGATCCAAATTGAAACCAAGCTCATAGTTTTTTTGTAGTTGTGGTGATGAAACAGAACTAGATAAGAAGTCTCGTCCTCTTATTAGACTACATATTGAAACTATTCCTTTAAGTCTAATCTGTCTTTTTCGGATAGTAACAAAGCTTCTGACCCATGGTTCGTTTATGTTATTCTATCCAACACTACAAAAGCTTACTAAAATCTTTGTTGTGAAAGCAGAAATCTCGGTGATTAGTGTAACAAAAAGATGCAGCCTAAAATGACTAAGATGCTAGGTGCTCCTCCACAGAACATCATTGTCTTCCAATCGGTTTGAGTAATATCGCTTTTGATAAAGATATAGCCCAACAGTAATCCGTAAAGTTTTCCGAACGTTATGCAAAAATTAAGCAGAATGAGCCCTTTTCCCCTGTATTTTGTTGGACTTACCTCAATATACATGCTAGTTATCGTAGAATTGCAAAAACCAAAGGCAAATCCATAGACAAATCGCAATATGAAGATCAAAGGTAGATTACTGGAAAAGTAAAATAAAACCCCAGCTATTATTTGAATAACAGCTCCCGATTTTATCAGTGCCAACCTTCCATACTTATCTGCAAGGTTTCCACTAGTAAGTGAGCCAAATATAACCCCAATGAAAAAGATACTAGCCAAAAGGGATATCAGTGAAGTTGTGAGCTAAGGGTAAAGAGAGCGAATAATGGGATTCAGTAGAGAACTGAGTATCATTTAGACGCCATCGTTTGTGCCTACTAGGCTGAGAACAAGGAAAGTGAAGACTTGGTATTTTCCTAGCCCGATTCTCTAGTCGATTATCTCTTTTAGATGCATGGAAAATGAATATAAGTTGTTGTCAAAGATTTGTTGATAAGATTCCTAAAATTTCCTTGAAAGATAAGCTAAATCTAAAATTAGCTTTATAATCTCTCAAACCTGAGCTGAATTGCTTTGCTCCTGAATAATTATAATTTTGTTGTGAGGAAAGGCAGTGCAATTAATTCAATGGTTTTATTTAGAGCATGAGATCAATCAGCCGGGGGTGGATTCTCAAGTTCTGCTTTCCGTTTTTATTCTTATTCGATCCTCTTCTTTTCTTCTTCAGCCGCCTTCCATTTATCCTCTGCATGTTTGAATGCCCTCAGCTTCACGCTTTTGGTGATGGTCATTTTGTTGATCCTCTTGAGCTTTAAGTTAGAGTTTATTGTGTCAAACAAATAGAATTCATTTTTTACAATAAAAGGGTTTTCTATTTACTACAAACGTACGAGAATAGACTATTTCTTTGAGATTGGGCAGATCCTTAGTTTTGAGCACTTCTTCGAACTTTTCAATCAAATTTTCTCTCAAATTCAAGTAATTTAGTTGTTAAAAGTTAGGAAATGTCTCCTAAAAGACTACAATCTAAGTAAATCCAGGTTTACCACGTTCTTCCTTAGGTGCAAAATCTTTATATTTGGAGCATCAAGGCCAACCAAAGATTTGATCTTATTCTCGGCAAGGTAAAGCTAATTTAACTAAGGCAAGTTAGATAATCCTTGAAGACTTCCAACCTTATTTCGGCGTAATTAGAGCTTTTTTAGCTTCGGATGGCCTCCAAAGGTTTAAAGCTTCTCAACTTTGTTTTAGATTAGACTCAGCTCTTGAAGATTTGGCACATTAATTGGGACCAGTTCCGAAATTTTATTGTAATTCAAATTCAAAATCCTCAGCGTTTTCCAACCCTACTAAATATTCAATGCCTTGAAGTCTTTTACATTATTTTTCTCCATATTTAAGCTAACTAAGTTTGGCAATGCAGCCACTAAATATTTTGAACTTTACAATGGCTAATGTCAGTAATGGAGTTATTGGAGAGATCCATGGTTTCGAGATATTTGAAATCTTTGAAAATAGGCGACAAAACATCCAGGCTTTTGGCCTAGCATCATTTAAGATATACATTGAGGTCAAGGCGAGTATATTGGTACCCTGAATAGTCAAAAGCCAGCTTGAAATCTTGGAGATTTTTATTGATGATGTCTATAAAGTCTATCTTTTGTTTGTTTTCTTTTTCCTTCACTTACTTTTTCTTCATTTAAGTTATATATATCAGGCATAGTACTCATAAGAATGATATTTTAGAATCATATTTGAATAAGATTCTAATTGTGCCCGTAAAAGTATCAGAAGTATGAAGCAAAATAATAAAAAGTGCAGAAAAATCAAAGGGATAATCCTTAGATGTGGATCATCTTTAAGCGCTAAATTGACATTTCTTAAGAGTGTTATATAATAGCAAATTGCCTCAAACAATATGGAACCTGATCCATTTTATGCCTAAGCAACGAAATTCTTAGCTAATGCGGCTAAGAACCGTGACAATTTATCACAGGCCCTACCTTCAAAGCAATATGCTTACATCTGGTTCTGCATATTGAACATTGACAACCCTCATAAAATCTGCACCTATTTGAACTCTTCTATAAAATAAAACTCCCAAAACCTAAGAATAATAGTCAAGGCTTTATACGCTGTTAGCGTCCTTTATATGGACAACAGCACTAAAAGGCCCGAAATAGAGAAGATCTATAAATTGCTTTTGGAAGATGAAAAAATCAGGAAATACTTACTTTAGAATTTGGAAATACCTTCAGACTTGAGAAGATCTTTGAAATTGGATGAAAGCATATCAAATCTATGTGAATGTTTGCCCACAATCGACAAGTCCAAACAAGGCTATTATGCTTGTTAGCTGCCAAACATAAAAGCTACAACAAAATTACTAGTGATTCTCTCGGAAATGAAAGAATCTTCTTCAGCAATCGAACATTAAACCCTTTGGAAACAAGTAGTTAGTGTAATAGGGGAGACCTAACTTACTCCTGTGACAAAACTGATTGATGTGATTACGTCAACAATCATTAGCTAAAAAAAAATGAAATTGGCCCTTTTCTTGTTTTAGAAGCTAGCCCAGGCTATTGGAAAATAAATTATTTTCATACACCTACTTTCAAAAGAAGCCGCTTTTAATTGTTGCAATGAATCTCAAGTCAGAGAAAATTAACCTCTTCCTTCATTATTTGATGATTACGCTACAAATGGAATACCCGATGACTCAAACATTCTTGTCTTTGCCCTTTTGGCTAAACACTAGCTATTTGACTACAAGTAAGTCTTTTTGAAGCTAACTCCTGGCTTAAATGAACTATTGCTGTAATGTGTTGAAAGATAAAACAATTACTACACTCTTTTGAATAACTTGCTATCAAACCAGTTCTCAAAGCTTGCTGGTAAGAGCCAATAACTCACAGATTGCAGAAAACAAGATTTTTTGACGCAACTCATTCTAATGAATGCAGTATAGCCCTATAAAAAGCTCGTTCAAGAGTTTAAATTAAATCTAATGCTTCTAAATCATCCTCCTCTCTTCTTCGCTTTTTCTTAGCTTCTTGAATGGTTAATTGACCCTCTCTATGAAGTCATCAGTTTTTCCAGATTTTTCCCCAAAGCGAAAAAGACTGACATGAAAACAAGAATTCCCGAAGGCACACTAACTCAACTTCACGTTATAGACTTAACTTTCATTGACAGAATATGGGAGCTCCTTCTTTTATCAGGCCCATTCATCTTCGCTCGAAGATCAACTTTTGTTAAATTCTGTAGACTTTTATAAGGCATTTGCAAAGCTGACGAAAAAATCAAAACTGCAGCTTAAGACGGACCTAAGATCTTTGGCTTCATATCCAAATGTCTCGTCAAGTACGTAATCCCTGCAATATAGTTCTATAGCAGAGATTACTCAGTCATTTACTCACTAAACAACGTTTTAGAATGCTTTACATTTAAGTACCAACAACAGCTGCTTTTACAAACAGCAGTAAATCGCCAGAGTCAACCTTTACAGCTGTTGAGCAATATGTTTTAAGGCTGCCAACAACTAAATGTCCTTTTGAATCGTATCGCCAAAAACAATGAGCATATTATCGAGAAACAAATAAAAACCATCGTTGAAGATCGTCCTTTATCTGCTCTCTATGAGCTATTTAAGAGACTTGTAGTTCGAGGAACCACATCTATCCTCAAAAACGTAATCAAAATTATCATCCAATCACATCCTCTCGTCAAAAAATGCATGATTACCTACCTTTTCCTTCATTTGCTTTAACATTAACAGAGTTTAGTCAATAAAGATAGCACATTCACTGAGGAGTTCAGCATCCTCATTTAGTTTATAAGTGAATTCTTGGTCAGCTAAAGCAATAGCAGTGATTTAATCAAGCTTTTACTCGAGTATTTGGTGGTGAAGTTGCAACCTAGCTAGAAAAAGTTCATAGATATGAGCAATTTGTAGTTTTTTAGGAGCTATATCGTTTTCTTCGATCAAATTATTAAGTTTCTTTTGCCTATTCAAATAGACAGTCTTCAGAATTAAGGCTAAAATAAGGATCTCAAATTTGCCAAAGGAGGAATCTGCTTAAAAGTGCTTTTCTTCAAAACAATCGACAGCTTTATCAAAAGCAGGGAAGCAAGAAAGAATCTATGCAAACTTTTACTTGAAGGAACAAACCCTTTCTAAACCAAACTCTACATCATTTTGATTAGACTCAGTCAACATACCTCAGCCATTCCACATTGCCAAGACTATAACATCAGTCATCTCATTTATCTTTCAGATCGCATACACAACTTGACTTATCAGCTTATCTAACTAGTACATCTCGAGGCCGGTTAGGAGAACATAAAGCAATATTTCTCTTTTGGGCTGTTTGACAGACTTTTAAATCATTACCATGTGCCTTTGAAGATTTGCTTTACTTTGCTGAGAAAAGGAATTTTTTGTGAGTATGCTTTTGACAGGAAAGAGCAGTTTTTGAACTAAAATGACTGGAAAACTATCAAAATAAACTATGGGGAAGCCATTGAAAGTTATTTAGCAAACAAGGTAGTTGAAACTTAGTTTAAGTTGAAAAATTGGTCAGTAGATTGCTATTCATTAATCGAAAGATAAAAGATACTAAAAAGCGATATATTTCTTCTATTTTGGGTCTTACCATTTGAATCTTGTATAAAAAAGAAAAAGGCCTACTAAAATTGCATTAAAAGGCTATCTGAGGATATAAAGAGTGCTGAAAACGAATAATAAGCATAAAACAGGAAGGCTTTTTTAGTCGAACTCCAGAAGTAATAAAAGTGGAATGCTTCTACTCCATATGTCAGTGATATACTTCATTCAGTTCAAATGAAGTAATGTTTTAGCTTTGCCTCTGCTGAAGAACAGTAAAATTTCTTTAAAATGTTCATAAAAAACTGTGTAATAAGTAGAGCTTTGATAAGCCAAAGTGACACTCATTTTGCTTGGTATTTTCTACTAAATTTCCTTCAAAAATGCCAAGTAACCACCAAAACCTTCTTTAAAACCATTTGCCAACTGAGACTATAAATCTGCGCATTTTTGATTTTCTAAACTCATAGAGAAGCATCTGAAATACTGCCGCTGCTTGCCAACTTACCCAATTACTTCACCTAATTTTGGTACAATCGAGGAGTGGTTTAAAAAAGGCTCTAATAATACAAATTCTTGACGCTCTCCTCCTCAAAAAAAGATTATGAGCAGGTTATTAGGGTTATTTAAGGCTATTCCAAAAAGATTGTTGCCTCACTGACACAATAACGAAGCAAATAGACTCAATGTACCGCAAAAAACATCCTTTAATTCATTTGTTTGGCCAGATTCGTGCCCATGTTTAAGGACTAAGCAAAGACAATCAATCTTTTTTTGGACTAAATAGGAGAAAGATATGACACTTGCACAGATATTATCACAAAGCTAGAGAGAGCCAAAAAGATAATTGCTGACAGATAAAAGTAAATCTCTAGTCACAGTATTTAACAAATTTCTTAATATTTCAAGAATAAGCCTTCCAAGTCAACCTTAGAAAAAAATAGTAAAAGACCATCGATTGGGCAATAGGAGAAAGCATCGAACAGTGGGATATAATCATAAACTATTAAATAAGCACCCGTCTTTTACGAAGGCTTTAGTTTTATGGATCTTGCCAAAGACTAACTCAAGCATAAATTTGAAATGCGTTAATAAGTATAATCTAAAGCCATTCAAAAAACCAAAAGCTAAAAACCTTTTGAAGGCCTGAATGTTGAGAAACCTTCTATAAAGTCAAAAAGCAAAAAATAATCGAAGCCAATCCCTAAGGAAGTCATAAGCATTGATGTTTCGAGTGATGATGGAGGCAACTCCATAAAGTAGTGAATCGCTCAATCCCCTGATTATTCACAAATATCATTGGCTACTTTACTTATTCATAGAATGATTAGCTTTGTTAGATTAAGAGTAGAGTTTTATGAAAATTCTAACTTTTTTACTAATCTGCGCATTCGAAGTACTTTCGCTCCATACATTCCATAACCTTTGGAGCACAAAGGACAAAAAGTTGAGCAAAATAACAGACATAACTTGGAACTACTGCGATTTAAAATGTCTTTACCTCTAAAACTACAAACAAAACACAGATTTTGTAGTGCTAACATTCAGAAACAAGAAAAATTCCAAATATTAGGTAGCAGATTGTTTCGCTAAGCTAGAGAAAGGCTATCAGCACTGGTCGAAGGTTTTGAATAACACTATGTATTCTAATATCTGCTGGAAAAAGCGGTAAGTTGAGCTGCTTAACAACAGTGAGTTCAAGATGTTTAAAGAAGAGGGAGTTGGATTGGGCACTTAAATTGATGAATGATTGAAGTAGCTATTGCTGAGATACTATTAATAGTGTGATAAATCGATAGAAATTTACTAATCTTAACTTTTAATCTTTGAAGCAGCCTTCAATATAAAAAGAGCTCCATTCCTCTTATCCTAAATCCTAGAGTAAACATTTATTCTATGGAAAGAAGATAAGCATCTTTAAATCAGAGCAACATCATAAAAGTATAAGTAAAAGTGCCGTTATCAAGTTAAACCTTAAGGAATTGCTCTATAGGGTCAAAGAGTCTTCATACCTGATCAGTGCTTTTTGTCTTTTAGAGAGTAATCTTTATTTCTAACAATTACCACAGCGAATTCGAGACAACTATATAAACCAATATTTTCATGGGTAGGGTTGAGCAGCTGTCGATTAGCCCCCACTTGCAAGCCTTTTATAAAAATTGATAAATCACGGTAGTCTAAACTTGATCTGAACCTAATTAACGTTTTTTCTATAACTAATTTCTTCCATGCTCTAGAAAGACAAACTCCCCCGCAAGCTGGCCCGTCTTTTGCGCGAAAAAAGGTTCGTTTTGGACTGCAACAACTTTCGGAAATCGCAATACCGAGAGTACAACTCTTTGCAGGACAAATACGTCGGCTATATAGTGTGCTGTCCCTGCAGCCATTCCCTGTCGAAGCAGTGCCGCGCAAAAGAGAGAAGCACATGCTTCAAAACCTCAACAGGCGAATCTACTTGCACTCTCACCACTTCTAAGAACCTCGCTCGCAATAGCACCACTCCGATGAATCACTCTTTTTCGCAGACCTTTCACAACTAGGGCGGCGCATCCTTGAAAGACAAACTGAAAAGGGTTGTTCGCAAGAATAGGGTTGCCACTTGAAGAGATATTTAGTATTTTTGATAGCTTTATCCAATATTTCGTATTTATTGGTCAAAATTGCTATTAGAAATCACAAATTTGCAAATTGTTATTAGCAAATCAAACTTGGACCATAAATATTCCAAGCAAAGGTGGTTCTTCACGAAAAAGATTTGACTGATCGCTGGAAAACTAAAATACTCAGAATGCAATCTTTTCTTATTCAGAATTCAATAATCTTCTCTCATTAATCCTTGAGTATTATAATATCCATGCAAAGTAGCTTCAGATTGTTTGGCATCATCTTACTCACTCTGCTACTCAATTAAGCCAGAGCTCAAGGCTATGAAATCGTAGTGAAGCCCATCATACAATCCATCCCCCAAATCGAGAATACTTACAGCGTTGTCCTTACCTTTATATACCCTCGTTCAGTTGAAACCAGGTTCGACGCAAATCGTCCGGCAGATTATTTCGTTCAGAAGAACACTATAACCCCAAATAGTGCACAAACAAATGAAAAGAAGTAAGTTTAAGTTTTGAATGACGAAAACCAAGTGGGCAACCTTAGGCGAAAAACAGTTAACCCTTCAACCATACCCAAAAAGCCTCAAACAGCAAGTTTCGCCCTCTAATAAAAACAAAGGCCAATTTCGACCAGTCTACTTGCTTAGAACAATAAGCAAAATATCGCATGGTCCCTTCCCAAATTAAACCCTTTATCTTCGTTTGTGGTCTAAGATGGAGTTCAGCATCAAATATTGGAAGTTACCACAGAAGGAGCAACTGCATAACCCCAACAGGTCTAAAAAGTTCCTTTACCTACTTTCAGCGCAACAACCCAAAAAAACAAGTAACCCAAGACCAATCCTGAATAGAAGCTCACAAAACCAGCCAGTAAGAGTGAACCTCAACCAAAGATTAGGCCTAATCAATAGACTAAAGTATTCTAGGTGCAAAATGAGAGGGTTTAATGGAACCTTAGCACATTGCTTGGGATAATAGTTGGAGTCTTAATCCTGGTGATAGTGTTCATGGCAATCCGAGGCCAAAGAAAGACAAAAAGAAGCTCACTTTCCATTCATCACTCCTCTCTGAAAAGCTACAATATCGAGCAAATAGATGAAGATGAGGATTAAATTACCAAGAGTAATTCTTCATCCCTGCAAGACGATTAATTTGAGTAAGAAAACTTAGGGTCTGAGATCAAGTGGAAAAGAACCTCACTGAAATATTGAATTGCGTTGATTTTGTAATGTCGTAAATTTGTTTCATGTTGTAGTAAAACCATCTTACGGCTACTAACGCATTATTTAGGATTACTTACTTTTGCTTCGTACTCATATAAGATGTGTTCATCTCCTCAACCTTCTTCTGCATATCTGTTAGATGTCTGATACTCCTTGAATGTTAGATTCTTCAATTTGCATAGTCTGAGTATTATAATAATTTGCCACATCAGTATGCTGTAGCTCACGTGGGCGGAAAGACAGGCAATCAGGGTACTCAGACAGGGCAAAGTTCCAGCGCACATCTCTTTCATCATGGATGGCAATCGTAGGTTTGCTAAGAATCAAAACAACAAAGCTTTATCAGGCCATTAGGAGGGAACCAAAACGCTTAAGAAATGTCTGCTTTACTGTCTTGAACTTGGAGTAAGTTATGCTTCTTTCTACGCTTTTTCGCTTGAAAACTTCAACCGAACTGATGAGTAAGTCAAATTTTTGATGACCTTAGCCAGAAAGGAGGTGCAGACATTATCCTAAATCTACCAACAGGAAAGTATAATCGACATAATCACAAAAAATAACGTGAAGGTCGTTATCGCTGGAGATTTGGATGGCAAATTCAAAGAGCTCTTTCCTGATTTGAGGGAAAACTTTGCCAAAATTGAGGAAAAAACGAAGAATAACACCAAAATGACTCTCTATATCTGCTTTGCTTATGATAGCATTTATTAGTACAACAAAGCTCTGTAGAAGGCCAAAGAGCAGAAGAAGTAAGCCGCCTTAGGCAACAAGAAGCTAATTTAATAGGACCCAAAAATCTCAATCTAATA
>Ga0316217_10003448_pt1 | contig 17996 bp, 18 predicted proteins | sample 1anoAmetaG_FD_203633 | JGI IMG/M metagenome (GOLD analysis project Ga0316217, IMG submission 203633) | Freshwater microbial communities from Trout Bog Lake, Wisconsin, USA - 1anoA | ecosystem: Environmental > Aquatic > Freshwater > Lake > Hypolimnion/Profundal zone | place: USA: Wisconsin...
CGGCGGCGGCCACGCGCACTTCGCGGTCGCGGTCGAACAGCAAGTCCGCCAGGAACGGCAGCGCCAGGTGCGGTGGAGCCGGCCGGGCCCGGCCCGCCGCCGGCGACTCCGGTTTGTCCGCGACACTGGCCGCGTCAATTTTGAACTGCTCCAGCAGCACGGTGGCGCTGTGACGCACCCAGTAGTCCTGGTGCGACAGCGCCCATTTGACGGCCGGCAGGGCGGCGCGCGCCGGCGCGGTCTGCTCCCATTCGGGATTTATTTTTTTCAGCGTCACCTGCGCGAGGTTGCGCACGGTCCGCTCCACGTCCAGCAGGGCGGTCACCACGGCGGTGATGGCGCGCGGGTCGCAAATCTGGCCCAGCGTGGCGACGACCGCCTCGCGCACATCGCGATCCGGGTCTTGGATGAGTTCGCACAAACCGGGAACCGCCGAGGATTCGCCGATGAAACCCAGCGCCTTCGCCGCCGCGCACCGGACTTCCCACGACGGGTCTTTCAGCAACAGCAATAATTTCGGCACGGCGCGCTTGCCGTCGCAGCGCGTCACCGCCTCCACCGCCGCGCTGCGGACGCTGGGCCCGGGGTCGGCGAGCAGTTTCACCACGTCGGGGTAGGTCGCCGGATCGGCGAGGCGCTGCAGCGTTTCCAGCGCGGCGATGCGGAAGGCGGGTGTGTCCATGTGCAACGCCTCGATCATGGTGCGCACCAGCCGCGGGTCATTGATCTGGCCGAGGGTCTTGACGGCGGCGAGCTGTTTGTTCGGCGGGCCGTAGCGCATCAGTTCCAGCAACGGTTCCACCGCTTCCGGCCCCATGGTCATGAGTTGGTTCAAATTGCCGATGGCGAGAATCTGCTGGATTTTCAGCGTGTCCGAATCGGGCCGCCAGCCAAGCCGGTGCAGGCTGCGCGCGGCCACGGCCCGGGCAATGGGATCCTGATCCCGCAGCAGCGGCACCAATTTGTCAATCGCGACCGGGTCGGCCAGCTTGCCGAGCGATTCCGCCGCCGAGATCCGCGCCAGCGGCACGGTGTCGCGCAGCATCTCAATGAGGGGCGGGACGGCCCGGCGGTCAGCAAATCGCACCAGCGCCCGCGCCGCCACGCAGCGCACGTCCGCCACCTTGTCCTTCAGCGCCTGCAGGAGCGGTTCGATGGATTTGGCGTCGCCATCGCTGGCGATTTTTTCCACCACGGCCAGCCGGGTTTGCGGATTCCGGGCGCGCAGTTGCCGGTTAATCCACCATGACATGATTGTTATTATCCGGTTTCAAAAATGTTTTTTACAACGCCGCCGTCTGCACTTCCAGCAGCGTGCCATAGCGGCTGATCTGCTCGGCGGTGGCGGCAATGACCTGTTCCACTGTGATCATGGACATGCACTTGCGGTCGAACTCGCACGGGTTGCGCAGCCAGCATGGCGCGCACCGGACTTGGCTGTAGAGGTTTTTGTTGGCGACATAGCCCGTCTGCGCCGGTTTTTCGCGGCCGCCGTAAATGATGACGGAGCGGCAATCCACCGCCCGCGCGAGGTGCATCAGCAAACCCGCCAGCCCGACAAAGACCAGGGACTGGGCGAGGATGGCCGCCGCCTGCCGCAGCGTCGTTTTCCCGCGCAAATCAATCGCGCCCTCCAACTTCGGATCGCTGGCCGCGCCGATCTGAACCACGGTGACATCGCTGCGCACCTCGGTGCAGGTCTCCTGAAAACGCGACGGATACCATTCCCGGTTGTGCATCGGGTTGGGCGAGGCCAGATTGGACGACTGCATGGCGATCTGGTTTTTTCCGAGGCGGCCGGCGGCAAATTCCGCCGGCGTCAAAAACAAATAGGGCCGCAATTCCACTTTGCCGGTGAGGTTCGCCCGCCGGCACATCTGGATGAGCAGGTGTTCCTCCGGGGCCACGTCGGCATCGCGGGCGGGATCATAGGCGGCTTGCTCGAACCGCACCAGCGGCAGGCCCTGGCGCAGCCAGCGGTCAATGTGCGGCCGAGGATGATAAATTATCTTGTCCACGTCCGGATTATGCCGGAACAAATCGTGGTGCCGCGTGGCCGTCGCGATGCGGCGCAGGCCGCGCTTGCGCAGTTCCCGGAAAACGGTCGTGCTCATCAGGTCGCTGCTCATCCGCCCGTCGCCTTGGAAAAAATAACGGGGAAAACCCAGCCGCGCGCGATTCAACACGCCGACAAAGGGAAAAGCGGAAGGCTGGGCAGTTTCCACCGGTGTGACCATCGGATAATTTTCGGCGCTTTGCGGGCGAAGCGCAAGTTTCAATGTTGGCCGGCCATGCCCTGACCGCAATCGGCTAAATGAGGATTGCGATTAGGAACAGGATTATGATCAGAAGACTGCCTGATGGCCCGCCGCGCTCGCCGGCTCAAGGCCACCGGACCAGGAACCAGCTCTCCGGCTCGCGGCCGGCGCGAAGCCGCAGCTTGAATTCACGAACCAGCTCCGCGCCCCGCTGCCGGCGCCATTCGACAGGAGTGGTCTGGTAACGGCTCGACAACGTCGTTTCATTGACCAGGGCATAGCGGATGCCGCGCGCCCGGATGTCCGCCGCCGAATCATCGTTGCGGATGTGCAAAATCCGCCGGCCGCCAAAGGGCCGCCACAACGAAGTCTCCGGGTCGTCATAGGTCACCATGCCCAAAACCGCCGCCCCGGCGGGCAGCGCCGCGCATACTGGCGCAAAGCAGTCGTTGCGGTCGCGATAGACGGAATAGACCGCCTCGATGCGCTCGCACGCCGGATGTTGCGCCGCCAGCGGGTGGATTTTTTGCAGCAACAATTCGCGCGGGAACAACGGCCGCGACGGCGAAATGACGAGCAGTCCCGCCGCGATGAAAAAAACCATGAACGCCGCCGCGCGCCACCAGCGGCGGCGGATGATTTCCGCCGGCGCCGGCCCGGCAATCAACAGCGGGATGAGCAGCAGATAATACGGCGCCAGAATGCGGCCCAGCGGGGACACCTCCGACTGGCTCAACAGCGCCGCCAGCGAAACCCACGGCGCCAGGCGCAGCCCGCCGCCGGGGGAAAAAATGTCCGCCGGCAACATCCGCCGCGCGGCCAGCAGGCTCAAGCCGAGCAGCGCCACCACGCCGAAGCCCAGGCCCGCGCCTTCTTCCATCTGGATTTCCCAGGTGATGAATTCCGCCGCGCCGGGTTCCGCCACGATTTCATGCAGCCGGCGGCTCAAGCCGGCGGGGATGTTTTTTTTCACCAGTTGGTTCCACGCCTTTGCCATCGGAAAAACCGGCGGCGTGAGGTTCTGCGCGGTGATCAGCACGGTGTTGGAGAGCGTCCGCAGCACCGGCGCGTTTTTCACGCCCACGCTCTCGGCCTGCCAGCCCGTCCAGTCGTGGCAATAATGCGCGTTGAGCAGGGCCGTCGGCAGGAACGAGGCGGCGGCGGCGAGCCCGCCGACGAAAAACAATTTCACCGGCCAGCGCAAAATTAATTTCAGCGACGGCAGCAGCGCGAGGCCCCACGGCAACAGCAGCGGCAGGTTGCTCGTCTTGGCGCTGGTCACCAGCGCGGCGGCGAGAACCGAGGCGAAGAGGTCGCGCCCGGAACCGGATTTTTTGGCGCGCAGCGCGTAGTCCAGCGCCGCCAGCGCGAACGGCGCGCCGAACAAGTCGTTGCCGATGCCGCCGGCCTGGAGCACGAAGCAGTAGCCCGCCGGCCCGATCCACATCCAGTGCCACGCCACGCTCCGCCGCACGCCCAGCCGCGTGAACGCGCTGAACACCAGCCCCGGCAGCAGCAGGAGCGAGAGGACGTTGACGAGGAACAGCCAGCGGTCGGTGCCGGTCAATGCCACGAGCGGCGTGGCGGCCCATTCGCTGCCGCAGGCGCGCTGGTTCACGCGCGGAAAATCGGTGTGGATCCAGTGCCACCGCCCTTCGGCGAGCCAGTGCAAAATGCGCGGAACGCGATAAGTCAAGCCGTCGTAATTGTTCGGCGCGTGCAGCAGGCCGCCGAGAATCACCAGCGCCGACAGGAAAAAAAATGCCAGCGGAAACGCGCGGCGGCAGCGGCGGCGGAACTTGCCGCCGCCCGCCGGCGGGAAAAATGCAACGGCCGATTTCCGTTGCCAACACCAGAACGCCGCGGCGAACAGCCCCAGCGCGACGGCGTAGCCGCCGGCGTTCAACTGGTGCAGCGCCGACAGCGTCCAGCCGGCCAGGTTGAGATACGCGCAGAGCCAGATCCAAAGCAGCAGCAGGGCGGGCATGGTTCAGCGGAGTAAATTGTATTTGAAGATGCACCACAGCGCGCGAAAGCCGTCGCGCCACCCGATTTTTTTCCCCTCGGCATAAGTGCGCCCGTGATAGGAAATCCCGACCTCGTAAATCCGCGCTTTGATTTTTGCCACCTTCGCCGTGATTTCCGGCTCGAAACCGAAGCGATCCTCCTCGATTTGGATTTTCTGAATCACTTCGCGGCGGAAAGTCTTGTAGCACGTTTCCATGTCCGTGAGGTTCAGGTCGGTCGCCATGTTCGAGCCGAGCGTGAGCACGGTGTTGCCGATGGAATGCCAGAAATACAGGACGCGGTGCGCGCCGCCGCCCCCGAGAAAACGCGAGCCAAACACCACGTCCGCCTTGCCGGCCAGAATCGGCGCGAGCAGCAGGTGGTATTCGCCCGGATCATATTCCAGGTCCGCGTCCTGGATGATGACAATCTCCGAATCGGCATGGGCGATGCCCGTGCGCAACGCCGCGCCCTTGCCCTGGTTGACCTCGTGGCGGATGAGCTTGATGCGCGGTTCGGTTTGCGCAAGGGGCTGCAGTTTGTCCCAGGTGCCGTCCTGGGAGCAATCGTCCACAATGACCAACTGCCGCACGGGCCGCTGGGCCAGCACCACGCGGATGACTTCGGTGATCGTGGCCGCCTCGTTGTAAACCGGCATGACCACCGTCAGGCAGGGAGTGATGTCGGCGTTGTCTTTGGTTTCGTGCATGGAAGACGACGGGATAAAATCGCAAAAATAAAACGCCGCTTCAACCTCAAAGCGCGGACGGACGGGCAAAGGCAAACCGTCATTTGCCGGTCCCGGCGCGCGCCTGCCCTTCCACGGCGTCGGCAATGGCGCGGGCCACCAGCTTATGGGTCGGACGGGCCAGATGCACCTGGTCGGTGAAAGTTTCCTCGAGGGGAAGCTTCTCCAGCAGTTGCCGGAGCGAAAGCATGGCAACGCCGCGCCCGCAGCGTGTCGCGACAAAATCATTCAGGCCATAGTCGGAGATCTGAAAGTGGCCGGCGCCGTCACGCTGCTTGTAAGCCTGCGTGACGAGCAGCACCGGCACGCCGTGTTCGCGGGCAAGCTGCAGGCACTCGTCCAGCGCCCGCCGGGAAGTTTCATCGAACGGCAATTTGACGGCCGGCCGCGCCGCGCTTTTTTCGGCCGGGTGACCGGGGGTCGTCCAGCGGATCACTGAAAACAAGGTGTGTTCCAGGAGACGGGTTTCCTTTAATTTAAAACCCGTTTGGATGAGATAGCTTTTCCAAAGCCAGTCCTGCGGCCAAAGGCTTTTGTAAGCGCGCGCGCGCGCGGCGGTGGTCTTTTCCAGGTATTCGTTGGTCACGTCCAGCTTGAAAATGATCAGGCTGGGGGCGTAGCCCAGCGCCTTCCGGAATAAAATCTCGTTCCGCACCGTGCCGTAGCCGGTGACGCCGAGGTTGATGCTTTCGGTGCGAATGCCGCGGCGGTTCAATTCCTCGGCGACGCGCGCGGGATAGGTGTTGCTCAAAATGTGCGAGCCCACCGCATCCCAATATTCCACCGAATTGCCGAGCGTGAAGATGCGGAACACGCCCGGGGGACGTTCGCGGAAAAATGTCTGCTCATAAAAATCGCGCAGCGGGCCGGGCGTCAGATGAACCCGGCCATCCGCCGTCTCCTGAAACCCCGAGTCGGGATGATGGCCGTATTGAAATGCCGCCACGGCCAGCGGTGACAGGGTGCAGCGCAGAAAAATTTCCGCGCCCGCCAGCACCAGCAGGCACAACCAAAACGAAGGCTGGATGAGTCGGGGCATCAGAATTGAAAATAGATGAACGCCACGGACCCGGCGGACGACGTGGCCACCGCCAGAAACATTGCGGCGTAGGCCAGCCCGCGCACGCTCCACGGCCACGTGGCGTTTTCGACCTCATCCTGCGCCCTCCAGGTGGCGAACTGAAGCGCCAGCAGCGGCAGCGCGTGGCACAGCACCCAAATGGCCGGCCGCCACCACAGGATCTCTTCCGGCGCGCGCCATTTTCCCAGCGCGCCAAGCCATTGGACAAAAGCGCCAAACGTCGCGCACCGGAAAATTGCCCAGCCGACGAGCGTGAAGGCAAACATCGCGAGCATCGCCACCACCGCGCGCCAGCCGGACGACTGGCTGAATTTCTCCAGTCCCGGCGTGAGCCGATAAAAAATCAGCAGCGCGCCGTGATACGCGCCCCAGATGATGAACGTCCAATTCGCGCCGTGCCACAAGCCGGCGAGCAGCATCGTCAGCCAGAGGTTGAAGCACATCCGCGCCACCGGGCCACGGTTGCCGCCCAGCGGAATATAGACATAATCGCGAAACCACGACGAAAGCGTGATGTGCCAGCGCCGCCAGAAATCCGACGGGCTGGTGGCGAAATACGGGAAATTGAAATTATGGTTCAGGTGGATGCCCAGCAGCCGCGCCGAGCCGCGCGCGATGTCCGTGTAGCCGGAAAAGTCGCCGTAGATTTGAAACGCAAAGGCCAGCGAGCCGAGGATAGCCCACGGCGCATCGAGGTTCACCCCCGGCGCAAAGGCGTAGTTCGCCACCAGCGCGCAGTTGTCGCCGACAAAAACTTTTTTGAACAGGCCGACCAAAATCAATTTCAGCCCGCGGTGAAAATTCGCCGTGTCCCATGCGGCGGCGCGATGGAACTGCGGCAGCAAATCATTTGGCCGTTCGATGGGCCCGGCGACCAGTTGCGGAAAAAACGAGAGATAGGCCGCGAACACCACCGGGTCGCGCGCCGGCTGCGCCTTGCCCTTGAAAATGTCCACCGCGTAGCTGATGGACTGGAACGTGTAAAACGAGATGCCCACCGGCAGGATGACGTGCGGCAGCAGCCAGCCCGGCGACCAGCCCAGATGTTCCGCCAGCGCCAGCGCCGAGCCGGCAAAAAAATTGAAGTATTTGAAAAAACCGAGCACGCCGAGATTGGTCAGGAGGCTCAACAGCAAAAACGCCCGCCGCTGCCGACCGGCCGGCAGCCGCCAAAGCAGTTGATACAGCACCGCGAAGAAAACCGGAAAGCCCGCCGCCGCCGCCAGAATCCAATGTTCCACCATCGCGCCCTGCTGGCGGAACAGCGTGTAGCCGCCCAGCCAGAGAAACGGCACGGCGGCAGTGGCGGCCACGTGGGTGACCGGACGCCGTTCACCCACGATGGCCAGGCCGCAGAAGAAATCAACCGTCGTGGAGGTCAGCAGCAGCGCCAGGAACCGCCCGTCCCAGCAGCCGTAGAAAACATAGCTGGCTGCGAGCAGCAGCCAGATGCGTCCGCGCCACGGCAGCCGCCAGTAGGCGAAAAACACCACCAGCAGCAACAGCGCGTATGACCAGGAATTAAAAGACATACCGACGGTTCAATTTGGCGAGCCGGCACGGGACCAATCCACCAGGGCTGAAAACGCGCCAGTTATATTCCACCCACTTTTCATGGTCAAGCTCCACCGGAGCGGAGTGATTTAAGATTTGCGCCGGCGGACAAAATCGTAAATCGTGAATCCAAAATCATAAATCACCATGCCTTCATTCGACATTGTTTCGCAGGTCAACTCGATGGAAATCGAAAACGCCGTCAACCAGGCCAAAAAGGAGCTCGCCAACCGCTTCGACTTCAAGGGGAGCAAATGGGAAATCGTTTTGGAAAAGACGGAAATCAAACTCACCGCCGACAACGAGTTCAAGGTCGCCACGCTGAACGAAATCGTCATCGGCAAGCTGGCCAAGCGCGGCATCAGCATGAAAAGCGTGGAGCAATGCGACCCGGACATCTCCCCGCTCGGCCACGCGCGGCAGAGCATCAAGATCAAGAACGGCATCGAGAGCGCGGTGGCCAAGGAGATCACCGGCTTCATCCGCGAGGGCAAGTTCAAGGTGACGACGCAGATTCAGGGCGACGAGGTGCGCGTGAACAGCAAGAGCCGCGACGAATTGCAGACCGTCATCGCCGCCGTGCGCGCCCATGAATTTCCCGTGGCCGTGCAGTTTGTGAATTTCCGGGAGTGAAGACAATATGCGTTTCTTCACTAAAATAGTTTTGTTTTCGGTATTATTTCCAAGTCTCTTAAGGGCAGAAGATATTATAACCGGTTTAATATCCTTCGACCATCCGCCTTTTTTGAGAGGTGGGCTTCCCAACGGTGGTCCAGGTGCAAATCCTTTTAGCGGGGTCGGAAGAGTCAGAGTCTATTTTGCATCTGACAATTCTGGAGGTTCACATCGGCAGATTAACGTCAACTTAAGAACTATCGGATTTGCAATCGGTGAAGGCAAGCGCGTTTCTTTTCGGCTACTGGACAATAACAGTTTGCGAGAAGAAATGGAGACGGCAGTCAAATCAAATGACGGCTCTAGTGAAAACGCCACAAATATTTCAGCTATTGCGGATGCAGATTTGGGAGGTCAATCAGCCCTGCGAATTTCTTATGAAAAACCTGCGCCAGGCTTTAGCAAAGGCGCAATTATGAAATTTGAAATTTTTTGGGTGACGATTCAGAGTAATCGCGTAATTGAAGTTGTGCTGTCTGCAAATTCTAAAGACCGATTACAATCACTGGAAAATTGCCTTTCAGGTTTCAAAATCACAAAGAGCGAAGAAGTGCTAAACAAGCCTCTTGTGTTTCCCGCGCAATTGGCTGAAGAACGATATCAAGCTTGGGTTAGGCCATTTTTTTATGATTATATTATGCCAAGAATTTGCGCATATTACCAATTACATCCCGAACGATTCAAACCAACCGGTCAAGGCGAAGAAATCGAAATCGGAGGTTTTGCAGATTTTGTCGCTGATGACGACTATTTCAAGAAAAGTCATGACTTTCATGTTAAGTCAGGTCAAATTTTTGACCCTTGGGATGAGCCAATCCATTTTGCAGAGGATATAAACATGGATGGATTTATTGATGCCGGAGGACAACGGCGCGAAATTCAAGATGTTGGAGTTTTCGGCAAAATTGAATTTTCAAACAAGCAACATCGCTTCGGTGTTTTTAAACCGGACTTGAAAGATGGTGACCGGCGATACCCATGGATGAGCATATTAGTCAGAACATATCATCCTTATTCGGCAAATCCTTCAAAATAGCTTTTTGCAGAAATTATCTCCACCACCTGTTGGTATTCCGGCACGAGGACGTTGTTAAAATTTACACTCTGGTTTTATCCCCCCGCGTCCAGCCGGAGGAGGCAATGTCCGAAATCCACCACCGGTTCGCCGGGTTTCGGGAGATATTGCCGCACGAGTTGGTAGCCGCCGCCGCGGCCCCGCTGCACCAGTCCCGCCTGGAGCAGGACTTGCAGGTGTTTGATGGCGCTTTCGTAACTGCACCCGCCCGCCTCCGCCAATTCCACAATCCCAATCGCTTCGCCGCAGGTCAGCAGTTTGAGCATGTTCCAGCGCGACACCAGGGAGATGGCGCGCAGCGCCAGTTGGAGGTCAGGCAACGGTCTGGCGGCGACACTTTTCGGGGTTTCAGCGTCAGGATTCATGCAAAAAACCTTAAAAAGCCCGTAATTCATTGTCAATGACAGAAGATTAATTCTGTCTAACCGCGGCTAAATTCTGTTCAACAGCGTATAGATTCTTTCTAACAGCGTCATATTTCTGTTATGCAGCGTCATATTTAATCTGAGCCGCGTATAAATTCCGTCTAGCAGCGTTATTATTCTTCTAAACAGCGTCTCTTTTCCGCCTAACCGAGTATTATTTCCACCGAGACGTGGCTAATTTGTTCCCAACCGAGCGCTTTTCGTCCCAATGACGGATTAAATCTCCACCGTCTGCTGGTATTCCGGCACGATGACTTTGGCACGGGGTTTCATCCCGCGCAGCGTTTCGGCGTGGGCGAGGCATTGCGGCTCTTCGCCGTGGATGCAGAAGATTCCCTTGAGGTCGCCGGAAAGTTTCTGGACGTAAGCCTTCAGTTCGTTTTTGTCCGCGTGGCCGGAATAGGTGTCGAGGGAAACCACCCTGGCTTTGACCTCGTGCGGTTCGCCGAAAATGTTCACGGGCGTCTTGCCGGCGGTGATCTGGTTGCCCAGCGTGCCTTCCGCGCAGTAGCCGATGAACAAAAGGAGGTTCTTCGGGTCGCCGATGTTGTTCCCGAGGTGATGCCGGATGCGCCCGGCTTCGCACATGCCGGACGCGCTGATGATGATCATCGGCTCGTGGTGCTCGTTCAACGCCTTGGATTCCTCGGCGCCAGCGGTGTAGATGAGATTGTTCATGTAGAAGGGGCTTTCGTGGTCGCACAAGGTGTCGGCGAGGCCGGTCTTGAGAATGCCAAGATGCTTGTTGTAAATGTCGCTGGCCTTCGTGCTCAACGGGCTGTCCACGAAGATCGGCACGCGCGGCAGCTTGCCGGCGCAGATCAGTTCGTGCAGCACATAGACAATCTGCTGGGTGCGCCCGACGGAAAAGGCGGGGATGATAATTTTGCCGCGTCGCGCGATTGTCTCGCCCACCAGCTTGACAACAATGGCGTCGGCGTCGGTGCGGATGGCGTGCTCGCGGTTGCCATAGGTGGATTCGATTTGCAGATAGTCCACATTTTCGACGACGCCGGGGTCGCGGAGCAGCTCGTCGCCGCCGCGACCCACATCGCCGCTGAAGAGCCAGCGGAATTTCCGGCCTGATTCCTGCACGTCGAGGATCACCTGCGCGGAACCGAGAATGTGCCCGGCGTCGCGGAAGGTGACGTTCACACCGGCGACCGGGGAAAAAGTCGTTTCGTAAGGATGGCCGACAAATTGTTTCACGGCCTTCTCGGCGTCGGGCACGCGGTAAAGCGGCTCGACGGGCGGCTGGTGTTTTTTGGCGCGCCACTTGGAGACGAAGAGCGCGTCCTGCTCCTGGATGTGCGCGGAGTCAATGAGCATGATGCCGCACAGATCGCGCGTGGCATCGGTGCAATGAATCGGACCGTCGTAGCCATGTTTGGCGAGGTTCGGCAGATTGCCGGCGTGGTCGATGTGCGCGTGGCTCAGGACGACGGCGTCAATCTGTTTCGGGTCGAAGGGGAAACTGGTGTTGCGCCGGGTGGTTTCCTCGCGGTGGCCCTGGAACAAGCCGCATTCGAGCAAGAGATTTTTGCCGTTCACCTCCAGCAGATACATGGAGCCGGTGGTGGTGCGGGCCGCGCCGAGGAAATGGATCTTCATGCGCTGACCTTAACCGTAGATGCCCAAGGAGGAAACACCGATTTTAAAACCCGTCGGTTCGCGGACCAGAGGCTGGCAACCGGTTTAATGAGGAAGGCCGCGCCCCGCATCACACCTGCCGGTAGATGATGCGCGCCTTGTTCAAGTCGTAGGGGGACATCTCGACATTGACCTTGTCACCGACGGAGATGCGGATGAAGTGCTTGCGCATTTTGCCGGAGATGTGGGCGAGGACCAGGTGGCCGTTGGCCAAAGCCACGCGAAACATGGTGCCGGGCAGCACCTGCGTCACGGTTCCGGACAGTTCGATATGCTCTTCTCTGGGCATGGCGAAAAGTAAAATTTGCGGATTTATCCTGCCAATGTGACCCGCAAAAATCAATCCTTCGCCGTCAAAAAATACGCATGGACATTCCGGCGGGATTGGCTAGATTCAGCCCGATTATGAAAGCTGACACGACTACAACCGTCCTGAATTTTATTCTCGCCGGCCTGGTGATTCTCGGCGTGGTGTTCGCGCTGCTGGCCATGAACCGCACCCGCGAGTTCCGCCAGTTGAACGTCAACGCCGCGATTGCCAACAACGCCCTGCTGCGCGCGCAGGGGCTGGCCAACGACACCGCCGCCTTCAACGCCGCCGCCAAAAGCCCGGAACTGACCCGCATCCTGCAGGCCATCCAGCCCAAACCTGCCACCACCAAATAATCATGGACAACATGGACAACAATCTGAGTTCTGAAATCGCCGCGCTGCGCACCCAGGTTTTCACCCTGCTCGTCGCGCTCATCATCGTCAGCGGCACGGTCACGGTTTATCTCTACCGCCAGGCCAGCACTTTGCGGAAGGACATTGACCAGATCGAACCGCAGGCGAAGCAGATTATCAACGCGTTCAACCAGAACCAAAAATTGATGGTTAATTTCGTCAATTCGCTGGTCGCCTATGGCCAGACGCATCCGGAATTCCGGCCCGTGCTGTTGAAATACGGCATCACGCCGCCGCCCGCCGGGACCGCCGCGCCGGCCGCGCCCAAGAAGTAGATTTCAGCTCAACCCACTTTCCCGCCGCAGTTCGGACAATAGTTCGCTTGCAGCGGATTTTTTTGCCCGCAGCCGGCGCAAGTTGATTGCGCTGCCTTGTTCCGCCGGTGGATTATCAGATTGCGAATGTAGGGAATGGGGGTGAACAGGTAGGCGAAAATGAACACGGAATCCGCCTGATGCAACGAGTAGGTCAGCAGCGAGACTGTTCCCAAAAGACTCAACCACCAGAATGCCTGCGGCACCACGACCTGCTTTTTCTTTTCCGTGGCATACCACTGCACGAAAAACCGCGAAAAGAAAACCGCGTTGCCCAGCCAGCCGATGATTTTCCACATCGTCCAATCGATGCCGAGCAGCTTGCCATCGTGCCAGATGAGGTCGAGAAATGTGTGCATCCGCAAATTAAGCCGCAGTTGCGCCGCGCTGACAAATCATTTCCCCGCCTCGGCTTTCAGGTAAACTGTCTGGGACGGGAAGGCGAACTCGATTTTCTCCGCGTCAAAACGCTGCTTGATCTGCAAATTCAGCTCCTGCATCTCGGCCAGATGCCGCTTGGCATCCGTGCCGCTCCAGACGTGGACCACGAAAATGTTCAGCGCCGAGTCCGCAAACTTGTTGAAGCTGATGAGCAGGTCGGCGGTCTTCGGATTCGCGCGGAAAATCTCCTCCAGCAGCACCGTCGCGCGCTTCACTTTTTCCACCGGCGTGTCGTAGGTCAGGCCGAAGTTCATTTCCGTCTTGATGGTCGGCCGGCGCGTGACGTTGGTGATGATGGCGTTGCCCATCAATTTGTTCGGGATGGACACCTGATGGCCGTCGAGGCTGCGGACAATGGTGCTGCGCAGGCCGATGGTTTCCACCGTGCCTTCCACGGTCTCAACTTTGATGCGGTCGCCGATGTGGAACGGCTTGTCGAGCAGGATGGACACCGCGCCGAACATGTTCGCCACCGTGTCCTGCGCGGCGAGGCCGAGCGCGAGGCCGCCGACGGACAGGCCGGCGAGCAGCGTCTTGACGTCAATACCCATGTTGTCCGCCGTCAATAGTGTGGCCGCGATGACGACGGCCACTTTCGCCGCCTTGCTGAAAATCGGGAAAAGCTGTTCCGCGAAAACCTTGTCCTGCGGCGACACGACTTTTTCGCGCCAGATGCCGAGCAGCAGTTCCACCAGCTTGATCACCACATAAGTCACCGAACAGGCGACGACGATGACCAGCCCGCGCGACAAATATTTTTCCGCCGCCGCCGGCCAGTCGAACAAGCTCAGGCCGATGTTGAGCAGGATGACGAAGCCGACCACCTTCACCGGCCCGCGCAACAGGTCCAGAATCAAGTCGTCGTAGATCGTTTCCGTTTTCGCCGCGAGCCGTTTCAACCAGCCGTTGATGACAAAATCCAGCAGCCACGCCGCGCAAAACGCGAGCAGGATATAGATCAGGAAGGAAACATATTTCCAAAGCGGCTGGCCGAGCGCCGTGTGTTCGCGCAGAAAAACGACGTCATCCAGGCCAAAGGTCAGTGTGCGGCCGGGCAGCCAATGGGGGAACGCCGGCGCGTTGGTGGGCACGACTGCGGCGGACGAGGGCGGGGAAACCGTCTGCGCGCCGGCCCACACGGACCAAAAAGCGGCGAAAAACAGAACCAGCAGCCTCGCACGATAAAGGATTTGAAACCGGAATTTCATGCGCGGACATTATTCGCCCACGGCGGGAGAACGGCAAGTGTTCTGCTTGAAGAAATTTCCAAACCACCGGCCGCCTAGTCGTTCAATCCCCAATGATTCCATTCCTGGTGCTCGGAAAATTCGGTGCTGGTCGCAAACGCCGGCGGCAGCGCCACCGGTTCCACTGCCGGCACCGTCAGCTGTAGAAAATCCATGCCCATCCGCCGGGCGGATTGATCCATCCAGGACACCAGTTTTTCGACCGCCGCCGGATCGGACGCCGCGTTCACCACCAGCGCCAACGCGCCTTCCGCGCGCGCCCGCCACGCCGGCAGGGTCTCCAGCCACTCGACCGCCACCGCAGGCAACTCCGCGCCTTGGATGGAAAATAGGATGATGTCCGAGGTCCGCGCGTCTTTGAGGACCGCCCGGGCGCATTCCGGATCTGCCAGCTCGAAAAAACTCCAGCATTTGAAGTCAAATTCCAGATCCCCGCCCAACTGCGACTGCATCCGGCGGCACACCTCCGCCGCCCGTTCGTAGGTTGAAAAATCCTCGCTGAAGACAAGCAACTGGCACGCCTCCCGGGCCTCAAGAATTCGGTAGTCCAACAATGCCACCGGCGGCCGTGCCGTCAGACTTTTGGAAACTCCGGCGGTGCCATCATTAAAATATATTTTCGCGCTCATGGTCGTTAACTCCTTCCACTTCGCGCAATTTCCACTTTCAAAGATACATTGACAGTTATGAAAATCGCTCACCCATCCACTAGCATCCTCCATCCGCCGGGGCGACTTGTCAAACGGCAGTTATCCACCGCTTATTCACCGGTCCGCTCCCGGCTCATCCGCCCGCCACGATCTTTACAATCTCCAGCCGGTCGCCCGCCTGGAGCTGTCGCCGGGAAAATTCCGACGGCGCCACGGCCTCGCGGTTGTGCTCCACCACCACGCTGCGCGGCGGCAGGTTTTGCGCGACCAGGAAAGCCTCGATGCTGCAAGGCAGTTTCGCCGTCGTTTTTTCGCCGTTGGCAATGATTTCGTTCATGGCACAAATTTCTCCTCGCCGATTTTCAGGGTGAACGCGCCGGCCAGCCCTTCCACCTCCAGCACCACCTCCGCGCGGCGGATTTCGCGGCAGCGCACCGACACCGTGCGATCCTGCAATCTCACGGGCCTCGTCTCGTCTACTGCAAACGACACGCCGCTGATGATCGCCTGGCGACTCTGGCCATCCAGTAGCAATCCGCCCAGCTTCAGCGCTTCCGGCAGCGGCGGCGGAACATTGGTCACCGCCAGCGTCCGTCGCGGCAAGGGCGCGGCGAACGCCGCCGCCTCAAAACTTTCCGCCGCGCCGTTTTTCACCCAGTTCAAAACATAGCCGATGCCGCGCTCCTTTTCGAGCGCGACCAGTTTTTTGATTTCGCCGTGTGTGTAGGGATTGCCGAGGATTTTCTGCTGCTGCGCCGGCCGCCCGCGCGCCGCCATCAGCTTGTAGGCCGACAATTCGCAGATCGCCTCCGCCACGTCCGCGTCCAGCGGGCGCGCGCAATTTTCGTTGATCCACAAATGCGTGTATTCGTGCGCCGCCGTCGCCGCCAGTTCCTCGCGCAGCCGCCCGCTCAACAGCACCACCTCGTGCGTGCAGACGCCGCCGGCCGAGTGGCGCGTGCTGGAAAAACCAAACTTGTGCAGCCCGTCGCCGCGGCCTTTTTCCGACCAGTAATCCACGTCGAACAGGTTTACCGTCACGTCCGGATAATTCAGCGCGAAACCGGCGCCGAACAAGTCCACCAGTTCGCGGCGGACGTCCGTGAAAATTTCCCGCGCCTCGGCCGCGTCCAGCACGGCGTTGGGCTTGTCGAACTTGCAGATGAACCGGCCGTCGCCGGTCTTCACCGAGCCGTCGCCCGCGCGCACCGGCAGACCGCAGAGCGAACAATGATTTTCCAGCCGGTAACAGTCGTCGCAGACCGGTCCCCATTTGGAAATCCAGACACGGCCGGTCAGCGGCCCCTTGCCGCAGACGACGCAGACGTAATTTGTCTCGGCGGCGGCGGAAACGAAAACCGCTGCGAACAAAAATAAAATGAGCGCGAGCTGGCGCATGAGTCTTTTTACCACAAAGACGCCAAGACACAAAGGTTCAACCCGCCTCGCGCCTTGGCGTCTTGGGGTCACATGGTCAGCGCGGCGTCCCAGTCCTTCCACACTGGTTCGTAGCCGAGATGGCGGATGCGTTCGGCCACCTCGCCGGGCGAGCGTTCGTCGGCGATGTTGAACTGGCCGGTGGCGTTTGTCGGATGATTCGGTTGCGGCGCCCATTCGCTCGCGCCGGAAACCAGTTCCTTGATGACGCCGCGTTCGGTGCGGTGGATGTTCTCCTTGCCCGCGCCGGTGTAGCCGCCCGGTTCGGTGCGCGCGCCGGCGCTCATCATCGTCACGCCCAGCGGAATCAAACCGTCGCGCAGCATCGGCGTTTCGCGCGTCGAGAGCGTGATGCCCACGTCGGGAAACATGATGCGGATGGCGCAAATGAGCTGCGCCAATTCGCGGTCGGTGATGTGCGTGCGCGGCTCGAACTCGCCGGCGCAGGGCCGGATGCGCACGGTGGAAATCGTCAGCGCGGCCTTCCAGCAGTTGCGCAACAGGTAATCCGCGTGCGCCGCCGCCGCCAGCGCCTCCAGTCGCCAGTCGGCCAGGCCATAAAGCGGGCTGATGCCGAGCCGGCGGAAACCGGCGGCGTAGGCGCGCTCCGACGTTTCGAGCCGCCAGTCAAAATTTCGTTTCGGGCCGGCGGTGTGCATTTCGGCGTAAACGGCGCGGTCGTAAGTTTCCTGATAAACGACCAGCCCGTCCGCGCCGACGGCGACGAGCGGACGATAATCCTCCGTTTCCATCGGCCCGACTTCGAGCGAGATGCTCGGCCATTCGGGATGTAGCATCGCGATGCAGTCGCGCATATAGCCGTTGGAGACAAATTTCGGATGTTCGCCGGCGACGAGCAGCAGGTTGCGGAAGCCCTGGGCCTTGATGGCGTCGGCCTCGCGCTTCACCTCGTCGAGCGAGAGCGTGACGCGCAGAATCGGGTTGTCGCGCGAGAAGCCGCAGTAGGTGCAGTTGTTGATGCACTCGTTGGAAAGGTAAAGCGGCGCGAACATGCGGATGACCCGGCCGAAGCGTTGCAGGGTCAGCTGGTGCGCGCGGCGGCCGAGCGTCTCCAAAATCTCCGAGCCGGCGGGCGAAATCAGCGCGGCGAAATCGGCGAGGGAAAACTTGCTTTTGCCGGCGGCCGCGCGTGCGGCGGAGGTGCCGGTGGCCAGCGATTTCTTGACGAGCGCCTCCAGCGGCAACGAATTGAATTCAGCGACAAAACTCACGCGAACAATTTAGCAGAGTTGCGCGTGAAGTCGAGGCGGGGCGCTTGGGATTATCAAACCGGAATTCGATTCACGCCTGCCCCAGCTTCTTCGACTTTTCCGTCGCGGCGCGGACGGCGCTCATCACGGTGGCGCGCAGCTTGCCTTTTTCCAGCTCGTGAATGCCTTCAATCGTGGTGCCGCCGGGGCTGGTGACCTGGTCCTTGAGCGCGCCGGGATGCTGGCTGGTTTCCAGAACCATTTTTGCGCCGCCGAGCACGGTTTGCGCGGCGAGCCGCGTCGCCACGTCGCGCGGCAACCCCGCCGCCACGCCGCCGTCGCTCAAGGCCTCGATGAATTGGTAAACATACGCCGGGCCGCTGCCGCTCAAGCCGGTCACGGCGTCCAGCAGGCTTTCCTTCACCTGAAACGCGAGGCCGACGGCGGAGAGAAGTTTCTGCGCCAGTTCGCCGTCGGGGCCGGCGGCGTTTTTGCCG
>Ga0316217_10003452_pt1 | contig 17984 bp, 1 predicted proteins | sample 1anoAmetaG_FD_203633 | JGI IMG/M metagenome (GOLD analysis project Ga0316217, IMG submission 203633) | Freshwater microbial communities from Trout Bog Lake, Wisconsin, USA - 1anoA | ecosystem: Environmental > Aquatic > Freshwater > Lake > Hypolimnion/Profundal zone | place: USA: Wisconsin...
TGAAACTTGCCGGCGTCAAGTCGCTGGAACTGGTGGTTGAGGCCGCGGGTAACGGCACGGATTTCGACCATGCTGACTGGGCCGAGGCGGCAATCGAGTTCGCCGGCCAGCCGCCGCGCGCGGAAACCTTCGTGCCGGAAAAGGAGGACCCGGTCATCCTCACGCCAGCCGCACCGAGCACGCCGCACCTCAACGGGCCGGAGGTTTATGGCGTGCGGCCGGGCTCGCCATTCCTTTACCGCATTCCCTGCACCGGCGAACGGCCGCTGCTGTTTCGAGCCGAGGATCTGCCGGCTGGCCTGACGCTTGATGCACAGAGCGGTATCATCACCGGCAAAATCGCGGAGCCCGGCCCCCATCGCGTGACGCTGTTCGCGCGAAATACCTTTGGCTCGGCCCAGCGGGAAATTGGCTTTGTTGCCGGCAACCAACTCGCCCTCACGCCGCCGATGGGCTGGAACAGTTGGTATATTCATTATGACCGCGTCAGCGACGCCGTCATGCGCCAAGCGGCGGACCAGATGGTGGCCACCGGCATGGCCGATTACGGCTATCAATACGTGAATATTGACGATTGCTGGATGAAAAAGCAGGGCGACGCACCGTATCGCGACGCTGGCGGCGCCGTGCTGCCAAACGGGAAGTTTCCCGACATGAAGGCCCTGGCGGATTATATTCATGGCAAGGGACTCAAGGCGGGCCTCTACACCTCGCCCGGCCCGTGGACATGTGGCGGCTATACCGGCGCCTGGCAGCACGAAGCCGCCGATGCGCGGCAGTTTGCCCAATGGGGATTTGATTTCCTAAAATACGACTGGTGCAGCTATGGCGGCGTGGCGGGCGGGAAGAGCGTCGCCGACCTGAAAAAACCCTATCAACTCATGTGGGGCGAACTCCAGCAGCAGGATCGCGACTTGGTGCTCAACCTCTGCCAATACGGCATGGGCGAAGTTTGGAAATGGGGCGGCGAGGTCGGGAATAGTTGGCGCACCACCGGCGATCTCGGTCTGGCTCGCGGCTCGCGGCTGCCCGGCTTCTATAGCATCGGCTTCAGCAATGCCCGCCACGACGAATACGCCCGGCCCGGCGCGTGGAACGACCCCGACTACATTCTCATCGGCTGGGTTGGCGACGCCCACGGCATGGGCGAAGGCAAGCAGACCAGGCTCACGCCCAATGAACAATACAGCTACATGAGCATGTGGTCGCTCATGGCCGCCCCGCTTATTTTCAGCGGTGACATGGCCAAGCTGGACACCTTCACGCTGAACGTGCTTTGCAACGCCGAAGTCATCGGCGTGGACCAGGATCCGCTCGGCAAACAGGCAAAAATTCTCCGCCAAAATCGGAGGGAATTCGTGCTCGTAAAGGAACTGGCCGACGGCTCGAAGGCGGTCGGCCTGTTCAACCTCGGCGAACACCCGGCGACCCTGGCCGTTTCATGGTCCGACCTCGGTCTTTCCGGCAAACCACAGGTCCGCGACCTCTGGCGCCAGCAAGATTTAGGAAAATTCGATCAGCAATACCAAGCCGAAGTGCCGCGCCACGGTGTTCTCCTGCTGCGCGTGGTACCGCGCTGAAAACGTTGGGATGGCAGCAATGCACGTGTGCTTTTCCTCGGCTCCTCGACGTTTATAGCGGGTAATTTCTAACCCGCGGGCTGAAGGCCCGAAACATGACAGCCCAGCAGCAAAGTGAAGCGAGCGCCGCCCTCGGTGACAATGCAAACGAATTTGATGGATTGGTGGATCGGGATAGAACTCGATTCAAGCGGACCTCCGGCGTTGGCGAAAATAATGGCGGGCGGCCGTGCTGCCAACAAAAAGCAGACCGAATCCAGCCAGTGCGTAATTGACTGGTTCCGGCACCGGCTCAAAGTCCAGCGACCAGCCAGTCAGCCGGCTCACATTATCCCCATCCCCGCCCGACAGATCGGCCACGAACAACACCCAACCTCCGCTCGGATTCATTCCACTGCCGTTATAACTCTGAAAAGTCATCGAACCTCCCGCCGGATTGTAAGTGCCACCTGGCACGGGGTATTGCGTCGTGTTGATATTATCGTAGTTGCCGTCGCTCAAGGTCACGTTTATCCCAGAGGTGGTGTAACCAATGCCTGCGGAATCGCCTGCCAGTCCGGGCCGGTTCAGCAACGTCACCGTCGTGCCATCATAAGTCAAATACGCCACCAAGTCACCGTTGTTCCCTCCCGAAAGGTCCAAACTCAAGCTGACGAAGTCCAGGTTCTGCCCCAAGACATAACCGCTGCCCAAGCCATTGCCGGACAACGTGGAGGTAATCCCATTCGGATTTCCATCCGGCACCACGAGGTCAAGCGGGCCCGAAGAAAGGGTGAGGCCTGCCGACGCGTTCAGCAAGCCCAGGGACCATCCGCAGACCACTCCGGCCAGCAATGTGGAAGATTTCAAATTCATGCTTTGTGTATCTTGGATGTTCGTTCAGGCACACTCACGGCAGCGCGCGCAATTGGTAAAAGGCCGAGTCCTGAAGCGGAGATTCGTCGGCAACCGAGAACGTCCCGTCCGCGGGCGCGGTCACGACACCGTAGCCAGGGGTGCTGTCAACACTGGCGTTGGTGGAGGCGACGAAGATGTCGGTCCACGGCCCCGTTAAGTCTGTGGCACGCTGCACGGCGTAGTGATTGCCCGGCACACCATAGAACGTCATGGTAGGACCATTGGCACTCAAGGAAATGCTGCCCGCCTGACCGGTCAGATTGGTGTTGATGATAATGTTGACCGTGCCTGTCCAAGTGTTGTTGTTGCTGTCGCTGATGGTGTAGGGAAATGAATCAGCCAAGTTGGCGGCGCTGCTCGGATAGACAATCAGCGTATTGGTCCCGCCGCCACTGACTGCCAGCACCACCCCATTGGTGGTCGAGGAAGCGCAGCTCACATAATTTAGCGGGGCATACCGGTCCCAACTCGCGTCCGGCGTCAGTAGATCCCTCAAAACATGAATCTTATACCCGGTGCCCGGCCCGCGCAGAAGGCTGATCGGGGGAAGCGTGATGGCAAATGCCGGACTGGTCGTCACCGCCTTGGCTCCCGCCGCCACCGCTGCCGTCGCCGTCAGCACCTTGTCAGTACCAACCAGATTGATGCTGAGTCCCTTGCCGGCAAAGTCAGCCACCCCATTGGCAGCATTCATCGAGGTTGTCCCGCTAAGGGTGCCGGCGCCCGTCGTCAGGGTCAGTGCCACGCTGACCGTTGCGTCCGCTCCCGAAGTCACCACGTTGCCATACTGGTCCTCAATCTGCACCACCGGCTGGGTCGCAAACGCCATCCCAGCCACGGTGCTTGCCGAGGGTTGGGTCGTGAACACCAATTGGCTCGCTGCTCCCGCCGTGAACGTCACGGTGGCAGTCGGTGAGATGGGCACAGTGTCACTGGTGTCCGTGGCCGTGAACCCATCCACCGCCGCCGTGGTGGACTCAACCGTGAACGTCGCCGCACCAGAACCATCGGTGGTTCCCTGCGTCGTCGTGATTGTCGGCGTCCCCACGCCGGAGGTCTGGGCCAAAGCCACCGACTTGCCCGAAACCGGATTGCCGTTGGCATCCCTCAACGTCACGGTGATGGTCGAAGTCGTGGCGCCATCCGCTGTCACCGAGGCAGGCGAGGCGGCCACTGTGGCTTGCGACTCCGACACCGTGCCGGGGTTGACATTGAAGGGGTTGCTGATGCCGGTCGCGCCTGAACCGGTAACGGTGAACGTCTCGCCATTGCCTGCCACTGTGGGGGTGACGCTGATACCCGCCAACACTCCTGCCGTGAACGCGGCAGACGTCCCCATGATCCCCGCCGTGCCACCATAGGCCACAATCGAATCGAAGCTGGTTACCGTGTTATGGTTCGCATCTTGCGCGGTCAGCGTCACCCCTGGAATCGCCGTTCCCGCCGTCTGCGGCGACGAAATACTTGAAACCGCAAAATGATCCAAGGTACCCGCCGCGAACACGATGTCACCGCTCGTGATAGCTGTCAAACTGGTCTCTCCCGCCGTCGGCGTGGCAGTCAACGTCATCGTGTCTGACCTGGAATAGTCCAGCGTCGAGAACATCACAGTTGTTTGTCCGGAGGGAATCGTTCCCATCAGCGTGCCGCTCAAGGCGCCGCCGCCGGTGGGATGGCTCAAGGTGATCGTTGTGTCATTCGTCGGACTCGAGGGATTGCCGTAGGCATCCTCCGAGGTCACCGTCACGCTAAAGGCCGTGCCGGCAATGCCGGAGGTTGGCACCGAAGTGTAAGTCAACTGGCTTGCCGCCGCCGCCGTGACCGCGAACGGACTCGAAACCTCGCCCGTCAACGAGCCGTCGCTGGCCGTCAAGGTGATCGCGCTGCCCGCCGTCGTCGGTTTGATCGCGCTGAACGTCGCCACGCCGTTGACCGTCGGCACGGTCAGTGTGCTGCCGTCCGCAAAAGTGGTGCCGCCAATCGTCACGCTGCGGTTGTCGCCAGTCACCACGTTGTTGTTGGCATCCTCGACATACACTGTCACCGCCGGATTGATCGCCGTGCCGGCAATAGTGTCGCTCGGTTGCTGGACAAACACCAGATGCGTTGCTGTTCCCGGCGTGAACGTCACGGTGGCAGTCTGGGTGATGGCCAGGCTGGCATCGCTTGTGTCGGTGGCCGTGAACCCATCCGCCGCCGCCGTCGTGGATTTCACCGTGAAGGTCGCGTGACCAGAGCTGTCCGTGGTGCCTTGAGTGGTGGTAATGGCCGGTGTGCCCAAGCCTGAGCTCTGGGCCAGCGTCACCGTCCTACCCGCAAGCGGATTGCCGTAAGCGTCGGTCAAGGTCACCGTAATTGTTGCGGCGCTCGCTCCGTCGGCAGTGATGGAGGCCGGGGTTGCGCTGATGGCTGACTGCGTCGCACTGGCCGCCGCTGGCACAACGGTTTCCATCTGAGTGGCGCCAGCCAATCCAGCGCTGGCGGCCGCGAGTGTCGGGGTTCCGGCCTGTGTATCCGTGTAAGTGAAAACCGTACTAGCCGATCCGTCGGGAATTGACACCAGACTGGCTGGGCTAAAGGTCTCCACCCCAGTGGAGGAACTCGACAACGCCACGCCAATCGTTCCGGTGGTCACCGGGTTGCCAAAGGCATCCTGTCGCTGCACGGTGATCGAGGCCGAGGCCACGCCCGCCGTCGTTGTCACCGGCGAATTGAGATACACCAATTGGCTCGCGGCCGCGCTGGAAATCGTCAGGCTCGCCCCCGCGCCTCCGGCCGAAGTGCTGGACAAACCGCCGCTGTCCGTCACATTCAACGTCGCGGACTGCGCCGCGTAAGCGGTGACCATCGCCGCCCCGCTGGCCGGCGAACTCACGCCATTGATAAAGTGAACGGTTTCCGAAATCCCCAGCGGTACCGGCCTGCCATCGTTGTCGGTCACCGTCGGCGGCGTACCGTTATTGGCTGTCACAAGTCCGCTGAAAGTCAGCGTTTCGTCGCCGGTAAAGGAGGTGATGAGGTCGCCCGCGGCATTCACCAACTGAATGGTCAAGGCGTCGGCAGCCCCCGGCAACGAGGTTGGACTGGCGGCTGTGATTTGATAAGCGCTGGGCACGGCCGGCGTGAAACCAAAATCCAATACCAAATAGTCAGCGCTGTCGCCGTTTGGCCCGTGTCCGCCTTGGGGAGAGTTGGTGGTGTATTCGCCCGATGGCCACAGGTCTCCGCTGCCCACCTCTAACGGCGTGCTGAGGATGCCGCCCGGCACCACCGCCCCGCTGCCCAGAGGCGTGTCCAGCCCATGATCATAACGGTCGCCCATGCTGGAAGTGTCCGTGCTGACGCCCGTGCTGCTCATCAAGCCGTTGAGGCTCGATGAATTTGCCCGATCCACGATGACCACGTAATGGCCGTCCAGCAAATCATCGAAACGGTAGTAACCCAGCGCGTCGGTGTTGGTGGTGGCCACCATGGCGCCGGTGGGGTTACCGTGGTCATCCGCCAGGAACAAATCCACCACCACATTGGGAATGCCCGGCTCGGTGCCATCCTGGATGCCATTGTTGGCCACGCCGCCGCCCGAGCCGTCATCCCGGAAAACGCAGTTGCCGATGCTATAAAGTGGATAGAAGCCAAAGTCCACCGTCAGGTTGTCATAAGCGTCGCCCAAGGGGCTGTTGCCACCCGCACCCGCGGAGGTTGCTTCTCCCACAGGTTGCAAGCCATACCCGAGGGTCACGGGCGCGCTTATCGCGCCATGGACAATACTGCCGACCGTCACATAACCCACGCCTTTGTTGTAATAGTCGGCACCGCCGGGAAAGTTGGGATTGTCGAGACGCGCATGGCTCAAGGCCGGCGAATTCGCCTGGTCCACCACCACCACATAAGCGCCCGCCACCAAGCCATCAAAACGATAGTATCCATTGGCATCGGTGGTTTGCGATCCCAACGGGCTACCCGTCGGGTTGCCTGACACATCCGCTGCAAAGGCATACAAATGTACTCCTGGCCATCCTGGTTCATCAGGCGTATCCTCGTCCGGCTGACCGTCGTCATCCGGATCAAAATACACCTTGTTGCCCAGGCTGTAAGTGGGCGTGAAACCGAAATTGATGGCTAAATTGTCGCTGACGTCGCCGGCCGGCCCGTTGCTCCCAGCCCCGGTGCCGGTGGCCTCACCCGTCGGTTGCATTCCAGCGCCCACCGTCACCGGCACGCTGGCAATCCCATTGGTCACCGCACCGGTCACGGTCACCAAAGCGTCCTTACCGTGGTCATAGTATTGAGTGTCGGTGTTGGTCGCGCTGGTATAGCCCGTGCTGCCCACATAACCGGCCAGGGTTGGCGAATTGGTTTGGTCCACCACCACCACATAAGTTCCCGGCCCAACGCCGTCAAAACGATAATAGCCGTTCAGGTCGGTCGTTTGCGTGTCCCGCACACTGCCCGTTGGATTGCCGGAGCTGTCCGCCGCGAATAGCAACATCACCACGTTGGATATGCCCGCTTCAGTGCCATCTTGCAGACCGTTGTTTTCCCTGCCGCTGCCCACGCCGTTGTCGTTGAACACGCGGTGGCCAATGCTGAAAAAGTCGCCGCTTGGCGCGAACCCGAAGTCCACCACCAGATTGTCGCTGGCGTCTTCGCTGGGACCGTTCGCGCCCGCACCTGAACCACTGGTCGCTTCGCCCGTAGGCTGCAAGCCAGGTCCCAGCGTGAAAGCCGCGCTGGCAATGCCGCTGACCACGTCGCCCACGCTCACCGGGGTGTCCAAACCATGATCTTTCCGATCCCCCGTGAGGCTGAAGTCCCGGCTGGCCCCGTGGCTGGTCTGCCAACCAGTCAGCCCGGAATTGGCCACATCCACGACCACCACGTAATTGCCCGGCGAGAGTTCATCAAAGCGGTAATAACCAGCGCTATCGGTGTTCGTCGCCGCCAGTGCGCTGCCGCTTGGATTACCCGAAGTATCCGCCCGAAACAGCTTCATCGCCACTCCGGCTAGGCCTGGTTCGGAGCCATCCTGGATGCCATTGTTGGCCCCGCCGCCGCCTGAGCCGTCATCTCGGAATACCCGGTTGCCAACACTGTAGAAATCGGTGACCGGTGCGAATCCGAAGTCCATCACCAAATTGTCGTTGGCGTCACCAGTCGGACCATGCGCGCCCGCACCGGAATCAATCGCCTCGTTTGACGGCTGCAAATTATTTCCCAGCACAAAGGCGTCGCCGGCAACGCCGTCGGGCAGCACGGAACCGCTTCCCAACGGGGTGGTTTTGCCATGATTATGATTGTCGCCATTGACGGTGTTGTCTGAGCTGACCACTGCGCTGGGCTGCAATCCATTGAGGGTGCTGCCAGAACCCAGTACATGCACCACCACGACATAGGACCCGGCGGGAATGCCGTCGAAGCGGTAATAGCCATTGGCATCAGTTAAAGTTTCCATCAGGATGGGGCCGGTCGGATTGCCTGAAATGTCAGCGGCATACAAGTGGAGGTTGACGTTCGCGATGCCCGGCTCGGAGCCGTCCTGGATGCCATTGTTGGCCCCGCCGCCGCCAGAACCATCATCCTGGAATACAAGGTTGCCCAGGCTGTAGGTCGGGGCAAAGCCGAAGTCCACCACCAGATTGTCATTGGTGTCGCCATACGGTCCGTGGGCTCCGGCCCCGGTGCCAGCGGTGGCTTCGCCGACCGGCTGCAAACCCAACCCAACCGTGACTGGCGTGCTCGCAATGCCGCTGACCACGCCCCCCGCCGTCACCGGCGTATTCAAGCCATGATTCTTCAAGTCACCCGCCACCGACATATCCGCGCTGGCTCCCGTGCTGCTCACCAAGCCGCTCAGGCTCGTTGAATGGGCCTGATCCACCACCACCACATAGGTGCCCGTGAGCAGTCCGTCAAAACGATAGTAGCCGCTGGCATCCGTGGTCGTGCTGGCCAGCGCACTGCCGGTTGGGTTGCCTGAACCATCCGCCGCAAACAGTTTCATTACCACATCGGAAATGCCCGGCTCGGTGCCATTTTGAACTCCGTCATTCTCCACGCCGCCAGAACCGGAGCCACTGTCCAGGAATACGCGGTGGCCGATGCTATAAGTCGCTGGCGTAAAACCGAAAGTCAGGTCCAGATTGTCGTAAAGATCGCCGGACGGGCCATGCTGACCAGCCCCGGCCGCATTGCCGGTGATCTCATTGGTCGGCTGAAGACCTGGCCCCAGCGTGACAGGAATGCCAGCAATGCCGTTGGTGACGCTGCCCGGGACGGTCACGAGCGCGTCCTGGCCATGATCCCATAGCTGGTCGCCCACGGCATTCGTTTCCCAACCAGTGCTGCTCACAAAACCAGCCAAACTCGTCGAATTGGTCAGGTCCACCACCACGATGTAGGTGCCCGCCTGGAGGTTGTCGAAACGATAATCCCCGTAAATATCGGTGACGGTGGCTTGCAGCACGCTGCCGCCGGGAGTGCCGGCATTGTTGGTAAACAACAGCATCTGGACCCCGCTGATGCCATCCTCACCCACGTCCCGGTTGCCGTCGTTGTTCCAGTCGGCGAACACGTTGTTGCCGAGGCTGTAGGCCAGGATGTTCTCGGTCTGGGTGGCACTGGTCAGCCCGCCGCTGGCCGCCGTGATCGTGGGCGCGCCATATTGCGTGTCCGCGTATGTGAAGCTGGCCGTGCTTGAACCGCTGGCCACGGACAGCGGGCTGGCGGGATTAAACGTCACCGTGCCAGAGGACGTGCTCGCCAGCGTCACGCTGGTCGTACCGGTCGTCACGGGGTTGCCGTATTGATCCAGGCGTTGCACGGTGATGCTGGCGGAAGCGGGTCCCACCGTGTTCGTCACCGGCAAACTGGTGAAAATCAACTGGCTCGCCGCCGCCGCGGTGACCGCGAACGGACTCGAAGTCGCGCCCGTCAGCGAGCCGTCGCTGGCCGTCAAGGTGATCGCGCTGCCCGCCGTGGTCGGTTTGATTGCGCTGAACGTCGCCACGCCATTGATCGCAGACACGGTCAGGCTGCTGCTGGTAAAGCCGGTGTTGCTGCTGCCCATCGTCACGCTGCTGCTGTTGCCCGTCACCACGTTGCCGTTGACATCCTCGACATACACCGTCACCGCCGGGTTGATCGCCGTGCCCGCGGCAGTGGTGGACGGTTGCTGGACAAACACCAACTGGGTGGCCGAGCCCGGCGTGAACGTCACGGTGGCGGTCTGGGAAATGGCCAGGCTGGCATCGGTGGTGTCGGTGGCGGCAAACGCATCCGCCGCCGCCGTCGTGGATTTCACCGTGAAGGTCGCGTGGCCAGCAGTATCCGTGGTTCCTTGCGTGGTGGTAATGACCGGCGCGCCCGCGCCGGAACTCTTGGCCAGCGCTACCGTCTTGCCCGAAACTGGGTTGCCGTACGCATCCTTCAGCGTGACGGTGATGGTGGAAACCGTGGCGCCGTCGGCGGTCACCGAGACGGGCGAGGCCGACACGGAGGATTGCGCGGCGGTCACCGGGCCGGGGTTGACCGTCTGTCCACCGCTCAAACTGCCGGTACTGGCGTTGTCGTTCGAGTCGCCACTGTAGCTGGCCGTCACCAGGTAATTGCCCGCAAGCCAAGTCGTCGGCAAAACTCCGCTGGTGGCAGTGCCGTTGGACAAATTCACGGCCCCGCCAAAATTCACCCCGTTGGTCTGGAATTGCACGGTGCCGGTGGGCGTGCCGCTGCCGGGCGAACTGGCGCTAACCGCGGCAGAAAAGGACACTCCGCTTTGCCCGGACGCCGAAGGATTGGAGGAAGAACTGACCGCCGTGACGGTGGCGTCCTTGTTCACCGTCTGGGTGATGGAGCTGCTGGTGCTGGAGTAGAAGGAATTGTCGCCGCTGTAAACGGCCGTAACCGAATCGCTGCCCGGCGGCCAGGCTGCAGGGAAGGACCCGCTGGTCGCAATGCCGCCGATCAAACTTACCGCGCTGCCAAAGTTCACGCCGTTAGTCTGAAACTGCACGGTGCCGGTCGGAGTGCTGCCGCTGCCGGTAACGCTTACGGACACCGTCACGCCCGCTTGCCCATAGACCGAGGGATTGGCTGCGGCCGTAACCACCGTCGCACTGGGCAACCCATTGACCGTCACCGTAAAGGTGTTCGTCACCGAATCCACGCCGCCATTGGCGGTGCCGCCGTTGTCATGGACGATCACCGTGACCGTCGCCGCACCAAAGGCATGAGCGACCGGCGTGTAAGTCAGCGTGCCGGTCGTGTTGGCGCTGGAGTAACCCACCGCCGGATTTGGAATCAAGGCGGGATTACTGGAGGTCGCCGTCACAGTCAGCGTCTGCGAGGCCCCGCCACCGGCGGTAATCCCGGCGAGGTTCACGGTTTGCTGCCCCGCGTTTTCACTGAGCGTCTGATTGCTGATGAGGTTCAGCGTCGGCGCCACGTTCAGTGGCGCAACCGCAGTGATCACGCCGCCACTGGCGGATGTTCCGTTGTTGTTGCTGGCGACCGGATCATACGTTGCCGCCACGCTGGCCGCAGTGTTGGTAAACGTGCCGCCCGTCAGGGGCGGAGTCAGGGTCACCGTGAAACCGTTCCAGCCGCCGCTGGCCAGACTGCCAACATTCCAAGTCACGATGTTTCCACTAATCGTTCCGCCCGAGGCATCCACGATCGTCAAGCCCGCTGGAAGGAGGTTGGTCACGACCACTCCCGTCGCCGTGCTGGGGCCCAGGTTGGTGACGAGGATTGTGTACAGGAGATTGGTGCCGGCGGTGGCGCTCACCGGTCCGGTGATGATGCTCTGCACGTCCGCCGATTGCACCGAGGTGACCGCCGTCGCCCCGGGCGCGCTGCCATCGTTGTTGCCCGTTTGGGGATCATACGTGTCCGCAGTGCTGGAAACAGTGTCGCTCAACAATTCCACATTGCCCGGAGCAGTCACGGTCACGGTCAGATTGCTGGAAACACCATTGGTGAGGATGGCAATGGTCCACGTCACCTGACTGCCGCTGATGTTCCCTCCGCTGGACGCGACCGCGCCGGTTGCGTCCGGCGGCAGTTGGTCGGTGACCACCACATTCGCGGCATTGGACGGGCCGGTGTTCTGCACTGTGATCTGGTAAGTGATCTGCTGGGTGATTCCCACCGCCGCCGGCGCAGTCACCGTGGTGATCACATCCGCGACGGGCAGGCCCGTTGTGGCGCCCGATTCGATAAATAGATAGTCATCCAGCGTGCCGAGCGCCGCATCCATGGTGTTATTGCCGGTTCCCACATCGCCCCCCAAAGTGTAGCTGGTGGAAGCCAACCCGTTGGCGTCGCTCGTCACACTGCTGGCTGAAACGCTGCCATTCTTGCCTTTAGACATACCAGTGGTAGTCACCGTGAACGTCACATTACTCCCCGCCACCGGGTTTTCGTAGGCATCCACCACCCGGACGGTGGGATTAACCGGCAACGGTTGATTGATCGCTCCCGTCTGACCGTCGCCGGTGACCACATCCAAGTGGTCCGCTGTCGCGGCGGTCACCGCAATCGCCGTCGAAGTCACTGGCGCCAGAGTGCCGCTGGTGAAAGTAATGGTGATGTTGGTGGCAACGACGTGTGACAGGTCGGTGTAGGTCGCCGAGCCGCCGGCCAGTGTCATCGTTAAAGTTCCCTGCAAGACGCCGCTGCCAGCCGCCCGAACTGCCGTGACGCTGCCGCTCGCACTGGTGACGATATTGCCATAAGCGTCCTCAACGCAAACCGCCGGCTGTTGCGCAAAGGTCACACCGGCGGTGGCACTGGTGGATGGCTCGGTGCAAACCGCCAATTGGGATGCCGTTCCGACCAAACCCGACTCGGTGAAGACAATCAAGCCAGGCGTGCCCGCGACCGTGGCCGAAGCCTGCATGGTGTTGTTGGCCGTGCCCGCAGCCGTGCCCAAAGTGTAACCTATCGCCGCCTGCCCATTCGCATCCGAAATCACTGTGGCGGCGCCCACACGACCGCCGCCGCCTTGGATCGCAAAACCCACGCTGACACCCGGCACCGGGTTGCCGAACGCGTCCACCACCTCCACGGTTGGATTGACACTCACGGCCGTCGCCACGGTGGCGCTCTGGTTGTTGCCCTGAACTAGGAGCAGGTGATCGGCTCCCGCCGCATTGATTGCCACCGCAGTTGACGTCACCGTGGAGAAGCCGCTGCTGGCAAAATTGATCGTGATGTTGCCGGCCACATTGTGATGCAGACCAGCGAAGGTCGCCACACCGTTGACAATGGAGGCGCTGAGCGTTCCTTGCAACGAACCGCTGCCCGCGTTCCGCGACGCTGTCACGATGCCACCGGCACTGCTTACCAGGTTGCCATAGGCATCCGCAACCCAGACAACCGGCTGCCGGGCAAAATTGACTCCCGCGGTTGCCGTCGCCGATGGCTCGGTCTGAATGGCCAGTTGCGCTGCCGTTCCCGCCACGGCCGAGGCAATGAACGTAATACTTCTGGGATTGCCTGCGAGGGACGTGGATGCGGTCATCGAATTATTGCCCGTGCCGGCCGCGGTTCCCAGCGTGTACGTCGTGGCGGCGAGACCGCTCCCATCGCTGGCCACCGTCGCGGTCCTCGCACTGCCGCCACCGTTCTGAACGGCAAAGGTCACATTGACGCCGGCCACCGGATTGCCAAAAGCATCCACCACTTGGACGGTCGGGTTGACCGGCAGGGCCGTGGCTACGGTGCTGCTTTGGTTATTCCCCCGCACTGTCAGCAAATGATCCGCGCTAGCGGCGGAAATGGCGACCGGGGCGGAGGTCACCGGCGTCAAACCGGGGCTGCTGAAACTAATCGTGATATTCGTGGCCACGGTGTCATTCAGACCGCCGAACACCGCCACGCCGTTGACGGTGGCCACCTGCAAAGCAGTACCCTGCAAGCTGCCGCTGCCGGCGGCGCGGGCGGCCGTCACCGTCACGCTGGGACTCGCCACCACATTGCCATACTGGTCTTCCACCACCACCGCCGGTTGTTGTCCAAAGGCCAGGCCGGCGGTGGCGGTGGCCGAAGGCTGGGTTTGCATGGCCAGTTTTGTGGCCGGGCCGGGAGTGGCTGATTCGGTGAAGGTCAAACTGGCGGGCGATCCGGCGAGGCCGCTCGCGGCGGCCTGCATCGTATTGTTGCCCGTGCCCGAGGCGGTTCCCAAGGTGTAAGTCGTGGCGGCCACACCGCTCCCATCGCTGGTCACCGTCGCTGTTCCAACGCTGCCGCCCCCGGACTGGACGGCAAACGTCACATTGACACCGGACACCGGATTCGTAAACGCATCCACCACCCGGACCATCGGGTTGATGGGCAGGACCGCAGCTACCGGACCGGTCTGGTTGTTGCCCTGAACCAGCACCAGATGATCCGCCGCCGCCGCCTGAATCGAGACCACGGTCGAAGTCACCGGGGATAAACTCCCGCTGCTGAACCCGATCGTAATGTTCGTCGCTACGTTATGGAAAAGATTTGCGAACGTCGCCACACCATTAACCGCCGTGGCGGTCAAAGTGCCCTGCAAGGTTCCGCTGCCCGCCACCCGCGCCGCCGTCACCGTGCCCGAGGCATTGGTGGCGAGGTTGCCATAGGCGTCTTCGATCCAAATGACCGGCTGTTGCACAAAAGTTGCTCCGGCGATGGCGGTGGCCGAAGGCTCGGTGCCAATGGCCAACTGGGCGGCAGAACCGGGAATTTCCGCCAGACTACCCCAACTGGTGGCATCAGGTTGGACTTGCTGGATCACCGCCGTCCCGCTGCTGGTTATGACCAGTTGGCCGCTGGGCAGATTGCCATTGGTCGGCCGGACGCGGAGGTTGGTGAAGGTCAAGGTGTCGCTCACCAGACCCGAAGACGCATTGGCCACAGTAAATACGATTTGCGTGGCCGTTACCGAAGTCATGGCGAACGCCTGGCCGTTGGTCGCGCCATTCAGGTTCAGCGCATCCGCTCCCGTGCCGCCGTTTCGTTGGACGATGACCGTGGGTGCCACACCGCCGGAGTCGAAGGTAAATCCCGGCGGAATCTGCAGAATGATCGCGCCCGCGCCAATCGCGCCGCTGTTGCCCTCCACATAAGTGGGACCGGAAAGCGTCGTCCATGCCCCGCCCACCGTGTCCGCGGAAATCGCCTCGCCGCCCGTCGCGCGAATCAACTGGGAAGCGCCGATCGAAATGATGCAGGTTTGCGGGGCGCTGGTGTCAATGCCGCCATTGGCCGTGCCGCCGTTGTCGTGCGCCACCACCGTGACGGTCGCCTGTCCATTGGCGCTGGTCGCCGGAGTGAAGGTCAGCGAGCCACTGCTCGAAAGCTGGGGTTGAACCGTGAACAAACTATTGGCATTGTTGGTCACGGTGAAGGTGACCGTCTGCGAGACCTCATTGGGCGGGCCGGGTTGAATGGCGGTCGCCCAATTAGGCAGACTCTGTGGTCCGGCCAGTTGATTGACGGACACGTCAAAGCCTTTGACAAAGCTGGGCGGCTGGTTCACCGGCGTCACCGTGACGGTGAATGAGTTGGTGATGGCGTTCACCCCGCCGTTGGCGGTTCCACCATTGTCCACCGCCACCACAGTGATGGCGGCCACCCCATTGGAATTGGCCGTGGGCGTGTAGGCCAAAGTGCCGGTCGTATTTCCGTTGGTATAGCCAATGGTGGGATTGGGAATCAGCCCCGGGTTGCTCGACGTGGCCGTGAGTACCAGCGTCTGGCTGCTTTCGTTGGGCGGGCCGGGACTGATGCCGCTCAGGTTCACCGTTTGCAGGCCCGCATTTTCCAGGATGGTTTGATTGCCAATCGTGGCGAGGGTCGGCGGCTGGTTCACCGGCGCCACGGTGATCGTGAACGTATTGGTGGCGCTGGTGTCATGGCCGCCATTGGCGGTCCCGCCGCTGTCCTGCGCATACACCGTCACCGTGGCCACGCCATTGGAGGACGCCGCCGCGGCAAACGTCAGCGTGCCATTGGTCGCCATCGCTGGCTGCGCGCTAAACAGATTACTGTTGTTGTTGCTCACGAAAAACGTCAGCGTTTGCGCGCTTTCGTTCGCCGGCCCCACGCTGAGGTTCGTGGCCAGCGCCAGGCTCTGCGCCCCGCCATTCTCCAAGACGGCCACGTTGTTGGTCACCAGGCTGAAACTGGGCGGCTGGTTCACCGCCGTCACGGTGATGCTAAAGGTGTTGGTGGCGCTGGTGTTGTGACCGCCGTTGGCCGTGCCCCCGCTGTCCTGCAAATAGACGGTTACTGTCGCGCTGCCGTTCGCATTGGTGGCCGGGCGGTAGGACAGCGTGCCGGTGGGGGTGATCGCCGGCTCCGCGCTGAACAGATTGCTGTTGTTGTTGGAAACCTGGAACGTCACCGTCTGGCTGGATTCATTCGCCGGCCCGGGGCTGATCGCGGTGGCCCAATTGGCCACACTTTGCGCCGCGGCATTCTCCAGCGCCGTCTGACTCGCGCCGGCCGTAAAGCCAGGCGGCTGATTCACCGCGCCAATCGTGATGGTCACGGCCGCGGGGCCGCTGTTGCTGGTGCCATCGCTGACTTTGTAGATGAAGGTGTCGGCGCCAAAGAAATTCGCATTGGGCGCGTAAGTGAAGGCGCCGGTGTTGGTATTCAGCGTCAAAGCGCCATTGGCGGTGGTGGCCACCAGCACGGCGGTCAGGTTTGTGATTCCCGAGGTGCAAAAGTCATTGGCGAAAATTCCGTTCGTGGCGGAAGCCGACAGCGTGGTGTTTTCGAACACCGAATAGGAATCCGGCGCGGCCGCCGGCGGATAGTAGCCGTTGGCTCCGCCCGCCGTGTAATTCAAAAACCAGACGTTGGTCACGCTCGCGCCCGCGCTGAGCGTCACCCCCACCTGATTGTTATTGGTTCCCAGGCTGTTCCCCGTGCTGATCCAGCCGAAGAAGTTGATTTCCAAAACCACATAATTTCCCGGCGCCACATTCTGGAACGTAAACAGACCGTTGGTGTCCGCATAAGCGGAGGCGACCACCGGTTCTCCGGGATCGGCCAGGCCGTTGGTGTTCCCATCTTGAACCAGTTCGACAAAGGCATTGGTCACCCCGGGTTCGCTGGCGTCATGGATGCCGTTCTGATTGGAGTCAAACCAGACATGCCCGCTGACCGAGGCGTAATTGGTCACGGCCAGCACGTAGTCGAAAAAGCACTTGTTCGAGAAGGTGGTCAGCGAATTCACGTTGACGGCCAGGCGGTTATTGACCGGCGAACTGCTGGCGTAACCCGCAAGGTCGGTTTCGATGACCACGTAATTACCAATGGTCAGATTGAGGAATTCGTAATACCCGCTGGCATCGGTCGTTGCGAGTTGCACCAGGACGCCATCGGACGGGTTGCCGTCGCCATTGGGGTCGGTATAGAGCTGGAGGGCAACATTACCCAAGCCAGCATCGTTGGGGTTATAAACGCCGCTTTGGTTCACGTCATTGTAAACCGAGCCGGTGATCCCCGCGGCGGCATTGGTGACATTGGCTGTGCTGGTGGCCGCCGGCACGGCGTTGCCATTCATGTCGGTCGCAAAATCGGCGTGCGCGGTGTTGTAAGCCGGATAGCCCTGGCCGACCACCTTCATGGTGACCAGATTCGTGAGCGTGGCATTGGCCGCCAGCGCGTTGGTCGCCGTGATGTTATTCCATACCAGAATGCCGCCGCCCGCGCCATCGGGCGGCTTCGTGGCGGAAACATATTGGTACGCCGACGCGCTGTAGTCGTCTTCGAGCGGAACGGTGGGCACCGTCGTGCTGCCCGTATTCTGGATCACGATCTGGAACACGACATTGCTGCCGACGCTGACCACGCTGTTGGTGGGAGTGAGCTTGGTCTTGGTGATGGTGAGCGCCGGGTGGGTGATGGTCACATTGGCGCTGGCTGCCCCAACCACTCCGCCGCTGCCATTGGCCAGGGCGGTGGCGGTCGCGGGTGAGGCGCTGCCGCTGGCGGTAAAGCTCAGCACCAAGTTGGTGCTTTGCCCCGGCGCCAGCGGGCCGATGTTGCTCCAAATCAGATTGGTGCCGGCGATCGTCCCGGGGGTGGCGCTGGCGGAAACGAAAGTCAGGGCGCTCGTTGGATAACTGTTCGTCAAAGTGATGGTCGGCAGGTTCGTGCTGCCCGAGTTGAATACCTGCACGCTAAACTGCACCAGGTTGCCCCACAGCACCTGGCTGGGCGTCAGCAGCGTGTCCGTCACCTGAATGGCGCCGGTGCCCGCCGGGGTCGGAATGGTGGCGGTGTCGGAAGACACATCCGATGAATCAGTGATGTCCGTGTAGGTCACCTGGATGAGCGAGCCTGCAGCGACCGTCAACGCGCCGCTGTTGGCGGCGGTTGCGAGGTTGGTCAGGTTGATGCTGCCGGCAAACACACCCGTGTTGGTGCCCGTCTCGGTAAGCAGCACCAGTTCGGAATCGCCGCTCGAGCTGGTCACCGTGACCGCGACGGTTTCCCTGGTGGTGGCATTCGTGTTCCGATTGA
>Ga0316217_10003453_pt1 | contig 17983 bp, 18 predicted proteins | sample 1anoAmetaG_FD_203633 | JGI IMG/M metagenome (GOLD analysis project Ga0316217, IMG submission 203633) | Freshwater microbial communities from Trout Bog Lake, Wisconsin, USA - 1anoA | ecosystem: Environmental > Aquatic > Freshwater > Lake > Hypolimnion/Profundal zone | place: USA: Wisconsin...
GTCTCTGGATGGCGCACAGGCGCTGGAAGAATTCAGGGTCCTTGCGGGTCTGCCAGAACGCCCAGGCCCGGTTGTTGGCGAACAGTTGCGGGAGCAGTCGCATGGGCGTCGTCCTTCCCGGTCATGTTAACTGGCCAAGCACGGCTTGGTAATGCTGGAGATCTTCCGGCGAAAAGCAGCAGAATATGACTTCTTCGATATTCTGGCCGCCCTGGGACAGGAAAGACCGCGTGGTCGAGACCGCGATCGGACAGGCCCGCTCGATCGGAAAGCCGTAGATCCCCGTGCTGATGCTCGGAAAGGCGATGGAACGGATGAAATACTTTGCCGCCACCTCCAGGCAGCGCCGGTAGCACGAAGCCAGCACCTCTTCCTCGTTGCAGGTTCCATCCCGCCAGACCGGGCCAACGGCATGGATGATGAATCTCGCGGGCAGACGGTAGCCTTTGGTGATCCTGGCATCCCCGGCCTTGCAGCCACCCAGAAGCCGGCATTCCTGAACCAGATCCGGGCCCGCCGCGCGATGGATCGCCCCGTCGACGCCCCCTCCGCCCAGCAGAGTGGAGTTGGCGGCATTCACGATGGCATCCACGTGCAGCGTGGTGATGTCAGCAAGTTCTGCCCGGAACTGGGTCGTCATCGTCTGAAAAGCTTACTCCCAGACATGGCCCCCCTGTCATGTCCTGCTCGGCGATGTTTCACAGTTCGAGGCTTGGATCGAACCCTAGCCGCAGACCCTATACTGGAATCCTGTCCACCCATGCGCCGATCTTTCCGCCTGACCCCGAGGAGGTCCCATGAACGTTGATGAAGAACTCAAACGCGTCGCCGACCAGGAGCGCCTGCTGCGCTTCCCGGTGTTCACCGAAACCACCGCCTGGCAGGTGGGGTCGGCGCTGCGGGCCCGGGCCGAGGCCCTGGGCCAGGGCGTCGCCATCGAGATCCGCCAGGCCGGCGGCACCCTGTTCTACTGCACCATGCCCGGCGCCAACCCGCTCAACGCCGAATGGGCCCGGCGCAAGCACAACCTGGTGGACCTCACCCACACCAGCTCCTACGCCACCCGGCTGACCCTGCAGCGGGAGGCCCGGACCCTGCAGGAGGCCCACGGCCTGCCCGACCGGGACTACACCGCCCATGGCGGCTGCTTCCCGCTGCTGGTGGAGGGCTGCGGCTTCGTCGGCACCATCACGGTGTCCGGCCTGCCCCAGCGGGACGACCACTACCTGATCGTCGAGGTGCTCGCCGCCCACCTGGGCATCGCCCTGGACACCCAGCCGTAGGAGAAATCCGGCCCGCCGGGTGATCCGCCTTCCGGGTTCTCCGCTATCCTTAACCCAGCAAGGAGAAACCATGGAACGCGCCTACTATCCGCCCATCGTCATCGAGGAGACTCCCCGGGGCGAGCGGAGCTACGACATCTACTCCCGGCTGCTCAAGGACAACATCATCTTCATGGGCACCGCCATCGACGATTCGGTGGCCAACGCCGTGGTGGCGCAGATGCTGTTCCTGGAGAGCGAAGACCCGGACAAGGACATCCAGATCTACATCAACAGCCCCGGCGGCAGCGTCACCGCCGGGCTGGCCATCTACGACACCATGCAGTTCGTGAAGAACGACATCGTCACCTACTGCATCGGCCAGGCCGCCAGCATGGGCGCCCACCTCCTGGCGGCGGGCACCAAGGGCAAGCGGTTCGCCCTGCCCAGCGCCCGGATCATGATCCACCAGCCCTCCGGCGGCGCCCAGGGCCAGGCTTCCGACATCGAGATCTCCTACCGGGAGATCCAGCGGCTGAAGGAGAACCTTGCCGCGGCCCTGGCCAAGCACACCGGCCAGAACCTCAAGAAGGTCATGAAGGACATGGACCGGGACTTCTTCATGAGCGCCGACGAGGCCCTGGAATACGGCATCATCGACAAGGTCCTTTCCGAACGCCCGGCCTAGCCCCCCAGACCATGACCCAGCCGCACGTGTTTGAGCATCTGCGCAGGATTCCCGGGCCCCCGCCCGGAACCTGGGAGCAGGAGGCCGAACCGGAGGGCCGGGAACCGCTGGTGCGGCTGGCCGACAACGGCAATCCCCGGGCCCCCACCGAAGCGGTGCGGGCCCGGGTGCTCCAGGCCGCCGCCGCCCTGGGGCGCTATCCTTCCGCCTCCGGAACCGCACTGCGCGAGGCCATCGCCGCCCGGCGCGGCCTGGACCCGGCCCAGGTGATCCTGGGCAACGGCAGTTCCGAACTGATCGAACTGGCCGCCCGGGCGCTGCTGCTGGATGGCGGCAGCGGCCTGGCGGCCCGGCACAGTTTCGCCCGCTACGGCCAGGCCATCCAGGCCGCCGGGGGGCGGTTCATCCAGTGCCACGCCACCGCCTCGGAACTGGAAGTGGACCACCTGCTGGCGGCGGTGCAGCCGGACACCCGGGTGGTGTTCCTGGGCCATCCGGACAACCCCACCGGTCTCATGCTGGACCGGGACGAACTGGCCCGGCTGGCGCGCGACCTGCGCCAGGACATCCTGCTGGTGGTGGACCAGGCCTACGCGGAGTACGTGGACCCGGCGGACTACCCGGACGCGGCCGGGCACCTGGCCGGCCGGGCCAACCTCCTGGTGCTGCGCACCTTCTCCAAGATCCACGGCCTGGCAGGACTGCGCATCGGCTACGGCCTGGGCGGCCGGGAGCTGATCCGCCTGCTGGAGGGCCTGCGCAGCCCCCACAACACCAACCAGCTGGCCCAGGCCGCGGCGGAAACGGCGATCCGGGACGAGGCCTTCGAGGCCGCCAGCCGCGCCGACAACCTGACGGCACGGAGCCGGTTCCTGGCCCGGGCCGAGCAGCTGCGCTGCCGGGTGACCGGCCATGCCGGCAATTTTCTTCTCATGGAAACCATGCTCCCGGCCCAGGTGCTGTTCCGGGAGCTGCTGAGCCGGGGCATCATGGTCCGCCCCGTGGACGACCATGGCCTGCCCAACCATGTGCGGGTGTCCATGGGCACCCCGGAGGCCATGGGCGCCTTCTGGAAGGCCGCCTCGGCCATCCTGGACCCGGCCTGCGGCTGCCCCTGACCTGGCGGCCCACCTTCATCAGGAGCTTCGTGTTGGATACCTACAGCATCGCCAGCGACCATCTCAGGGCTTCGGTGAAGCTCCACGGCGCCGAACTCTGCCGGCTGCAGACCGGCGACGGCCTGGACCTGCTGTGGGACGGCGATCCGGCCTTCTGGCGCGGCCAGGCCCCGGTCCTGTTCCCGGTGGTGGGGGCGCTCAAGGGCGGCCGGCTGCTGCACCGGGGTGTGGCCTACCCCATGGGCAAGCACGGCTTCGCCCGGGAATCGGCGTTCCGGCTGCTGCGCCTGACCGCCCACTCCTGCAGCTTCCGGCTGCAGGACGACGCCGCCACCCGGGCCCGCTACCCGTTCCCGTTCCGGCTGGATGTCACCTTCACCGTCACCGGCCCGGAACTGAAGGTCCAGTACGATCTGCACAATCCGGGACGCGAGGAGCTGCCGGCCAGCTTCGGGGCCCACCCGGCGTTCCGCTGGCCGCTGCTGCCCGGGCTGTCCAAGGAGTCCCACTGGCTGGAGTTCGAGAAGCCCGAGGGCGACCTGCTGCCCACCGTGGGCGGCGACGGCCTGCTGGGCGCCCCGGACCGGCCCAGCCCCCTGGCCGGGCGCCACCTGGCCCTGGCCGACGCCCTGTTCACCGCCGACGCGCTGATCTTCATGCCGGTGCGCAGCCGGGCGGTGCGCTTCTCCGCCCCGGGGGCGCCGGTGCTGGAGATGGACTGGGACGGCTTCGAGCAGTTCGGGGTCTGGTCCAAGCCGGGCGCCGGCTTCCTCTGCCTGGAGCCCTGGCGCGGCCACGCCAGCCCGCACGATTTCGACGGGGAGTTCAGCGCCAAGCCCGGGGTGTTCCAGGTGAGCCCGGGCGCCACCGTCTCCGCCCACTACACCGTGAACGTCCTGGCCCCCGATATCGACTGAGCGACTTTCCCTTCCTGCGCCGGGGCAGGTTTGAGAGACTGGTGTCCTGGAACGAAGGAGATTGCATGGCGGTTCAATGCGGCATCGTGGGTTTGCCCAACGTGGGGAAGTCCACGCTCTTCAATGCGCTGACGCGGGCCGGCGCCGCCTCCGCCAACTATCCGTTCTGCACCATCGAGCCCAACACCGGCGTGGTGGACGTGCCCGACCCACGCCTGGACAGGCTGGCCGAGATCGTCTCGCCCCAGCGGATCATGCCGGCCTCCCAGCTGTTCGTCGACATCGCCGGCCTGGTGCGGGGCGCCAGCAAGGGCGAGGGGCTGGGCAACGCCTTCCTGGCCAACATCCGCGAGACCGACGCCATCGTCCAGGTAGTGCGCTGCTTCGAGGACGGCGACGTCACCCATGTGGAGGGGACGGTCAATCCGGAGCGCGACCTCTCCATCATCGACACCGAGCTGATCATCAAGGACCTGGACGCGGCCGAGAAGGCCCTGGACCGCCAGCGCAAGGCCGCCAAGAGCGGCAACAAGGAAGCCATCCTGCTGGCCGGGGTGCTGGAGAAGGTGGCGGCGGCCCTGGACCGGGGCGAGTGGGCCGCCAAGGCCAACCTCTACAAGGAGGAACTGGCGCTGATCAAGTCGTTCGGCTTCCTCACCCTCAAGCCCATGCTGCTGGTGGGCAACATCGCCGAGGCCGACATCCCCGCCCCGGAGCGAAACCCGCACTACGCCCACCTGCAGAAGGCCGCGGCGGAGCGGGGCTGCCCGGTGCTGCCGGTGTGCTCCAAGCTGGAGGCGGAGATCCAGGAGCTGAGCGCCGAGGAGCGCCCGCTGTTCCTGGAGGAGGCCGGCCTGGCCGAGCCGGGCCTGGACCGGCTCATCCACGCCTCCTTCAAGCTCCTGAACCTGCAGACCTACTTCACCGCCGGGCCCAAGGAGGTGCGGGCCTGGACCATCCCCGTGGGCGCCACCGGGCCCCAGGCCGCCGGGGTCATCCACACCGATTTCGAGAAGGGCTTCATCCGGGCCCAGGTCATCAGCTACGAGGACTACGTCCACTTCAAGGGCGAGGCCGCGGCCCGCGAGGCCGGGAGGATGCGCAGCGAGGGCAAGGAGTATGTGGTCCGGGACGGGGACGTGATGCATTTCCTGTTCAACGTCTGAGGTTCCGGCTCATCCCGCAGCCGCGCCCGGCCGATCAGGAAACTAACATAGAGATCTCATGAACAGGCTGAAGTCGGGAAAGACAGAAGGGCGCGGCGCACCCATCGAGGACCCCCAGGTCATGGGCGATGCCCTGCAGAGCCTGTTCGAGACCGAAGAGGAGTTCTCGATCCGGGTGGAGGGCACCTCCACCCTGCCCTACGCCTCCCGGATCCAGCAGCTGCATTTCCCCGAGGGGCGCTTCGTGCTCAAGCTGGTGCGGCCCCTGCCCCACGAGATGCCGGCCGGAGCGGAGTTCCGCATGCTGTTCGCGGTCGACGGCCAGCGCTTCGAGGGCATCATCGGCCTGCTCGGCCGGGAAGGCTACCTGCAGTACGGCTTCAGGCTACCGTCCAGCCTGTTCCAGGCCGACCGCCGGGCCCACCCCCGCTACCCGTTCCGGCCCCGGGAGAACGCCTACGTCATCGCCCAGGATGCCGGCATCCCTGGCATCGGCGTGGCCGGCCCGCTGGTGAACCTCAGCATGGGCGGGCTGGCGCTGCGGGTTGACCGGGCGCTGCGCATGGACGACGGGGTGCGGGTCCCGGTGAACTCGGCGCTGTTCGAGCGGGGCAAGAGCTTCCCCCGGCTCCGGGTCCAGGACCTGCCGCTGCTCCACCTGCTGGAGGCGCGGGCCATCAGCGCCCACGCCACCGAGCGCGGCTCCGAGCTGATCCTGGGCCTGGGCTTCGCGGGCATGAGCGACGAGGAGGAGGCGGCCCTGCTGCGCACCCTGCAGTTCCGGGAGACCATGTACCGCGGCGGCCAGCGGCCGGAGGCGGACTCCCCGGCCCGGGCCCGGACCCGGGGGGCGGCGGCCGGCGAGGCCGCCTATCCGGAGCCCGAGGACGCCGAGGACGCCCAGGACGCCGAGGCCGCCGCGGCCGAGGCCCCCCTGGAGGTGGCCCTGCCGCTCAGGCTCCACCGCCGGTCCACCCGCACCGTGCTGGTGATGGCCGACGGCCCGCTGCGCCAGGGCATCCTGGAGCGGCTTCGGGAACAGGGCTACCACCGGCTGGAGGCCGTGCCGGACCTGGACGCGCTGGCGCCCCTGTTCGCCCCCGGCCAGCGACGGGCCCTGCCGGGGCTGGTCCTGGCCGACCTGGCCCTGGCCCGCAGCGGCGACGCCGAGCCGCTGGCCGCGGTCCGGATCATCGAGCGCCGGGTATCCGAGCTGGGCGGGCCGCCCACGGTCATCCTGTGCGAGGAAGTGGACCCCACCCTGCTGCTGGCCCTGGAGAGCCGGACCCGGTTCCTGCCCTACCCGGCGGGCGGGGAGCGCTGGGTGGCGACCCTGGACGCGATGCTGGCGCAGGAGCCGGAATAGGTCACTTCACCGGCGCCACTTTCACCACCGAGCCGTCCCCGCCCGAGCGCAGCAGGGCGTCCTGGATCCGGTTGCCGGCGCCCCGGAGCACCGGGTCCGAGGCGTCCTTGGCCAGCAGGATGCCGCCCCGGGCGTTGCGGTGCACCACGCACTCCTCCAGGGTCACCTCGGCGTCCTCGAACAGCAGGATCCCGGTGTCCCGGCCGTCCCGGAGATCGCAGCGCACCAGCAGCAGGCTGCCGCCGGCCTCGATCTTGGCGCCGGTCCGGGCGTTGCCGTAGATCTCGCAGCCCTCCAGCACGCCCCGCCCGGCCCGGGCGCAGACCACCCCGAAGGAGCGGCCGTCGAACACCTTGCAGCCCGTCATCTGCACCGTGGCGCCCCGCTCCACCCGCACCGCCGGCTCCTGGTTCTCCTTCAGCTCGCAGCCGTCCAGGGTGAGCAGGCCGGCGCCGGCCACCGAAGCCCCCAGCCCGGCGTTGCCGGACACCCGGCAGCCGTGCAGCTGCAGCGTGGCCCCGGCCACCCCGTGCAGCCCGGCGTGGGCGTGCCCGGACAGGTCGCAGTCGGCCAGCACGGCCTGGCCCCGCTCCAGCGCCAGCACCCCCACCGAGCCGCTGCCGGTGATCCGGCAGCGCTTCAGGTCGGCCCGGGCGTCGGCTTCCACCTCCACGCCGCCCCCGGCCTGGCCGGAGATCTCGCAGTCCTCCAGCACCGCCTGGGCCCCGGCAGCCAGCGCCACCCCGACGCCCCTGGCGTTGCGCACCCGGCAGCGTTCCAGGGCGGCCCGGGCGCCGGGCCCCACCCGCAGCCCGGCCAGGCCTTCCCCTTCCAGCAGGCACGCCTCCAGTTTCGGCGCGGCGTGGTCCTGGACCAGCACATCCCCCGGGCCGGCGCCGCGGAAGGTGCAGTCCCGGAACACCGGCGCGGCGCCTCCGCTCACCAGCGCGGCCGGGCCGGTCCCGGCGGCGAGGGCGCAGTCCTCCACCAGCGCCTCGCCCGCGGCCGCCAGCAGGGCCGGGGCCCCTTCGCCGTCCAGCCCCTGGAGCTGCAGGCCGCCCAGGCGGATGCCCGGGACCATGAGGCTGAGGCAGGGCCCCCGGGAGCTTTCGATGACCACCTCCCCGCCGCCCTGGCCGATGATCCACACCGCCTTGTCCACCACCAGGGACTCCCGGTAGACCCCGGGCAGCACCTGGATCTGGGTGCCGGGCTCGGCCTGGCGCAGGGCCACCCGCAGGCTCATGCACTGGCCCTTGCCGCTGCGGCCCACCACCAGCGTGGCCGGACCGGGGCCGGCGGCGGGCGCGGCGGCGGCCGGAGCTTCCTGGAGGCAGGCCCGGATGGCCTGGGCCAGCGCGTCGGCGCTGAGGTAGCGCTCCTCGGGCTGCTTGGCCAGGGCCTTGTCCACCACCTCCACGATGCCGGCGGGGAAGGTTTCCAGCTCCCCGGGCAGGAACGGCGCCGGAGGCTTGCGGAGGATGGCGGTGAGCACTGAGGTGGCGGTCTCGCCGCTGAACGGGCGCCGCCCGCCGGAGAGGATCTCGTAGAGGATCACCCCCATGGCGAACAGGTCCGAGGCCGGGCCCGCCTTGCCCGAGTCCAGGTATTCGGGCGCCATGTAGTTGACCGTGCCCATCCAGTTGCCCTGCTGGGTCAGGTCCGAGTGGCCCACCAGGGCCACCCCGAAATCCATCAGCTTGGCCGCTGGCCGCTTGCCAGCCCGGCTCACCAGGATATTGGCCGGCTTGAGGTCCCGGTGGACGATGCCCCGCTCGTGGGCGTAGGCCAGGCCCTCGCAGGCCTGGGCCAGCAGCTCCAGCAGGTCCGGCAGGGGGGTGGCCCGGGCGCGGATCAGCACGTCCAGGTCCTGGCCCTGCACGAACTCCATGGCCATGTAGTAGAGTCCCTCGTCCTCGCCGAACTCGAACACGGTCACGACGTTGGGATGGTTCAGCGACCCGGCGGCCCGGGCCTCCCGCTCGAACCGGGCCGTGGCCTCGGCGCCGAACGCCGAACCCAGGCGGATGGTCTTGACCGCCACCTCCCGGTCCAGCCCCGGATCCCGCCCCAGGTAGACCTTGCCCATGGCGCCCTGGCCGAGCAGGCGGATGACCTCGAACTTGCCGATCCGTTCGCGCATGGGCTCCTTCGCCCGGCGGCCGCCGGGGTGCACCTGCTCTATCGGCAGCTTGCGGCGGCGCCTGAACTACCGCATCCGGACGCCCATGGCGTTCAGCCGGGCGATGCGTTTGGCCACCGGGGGGTGGGTGGAGAACAGGCTGGTGATGCCCCCGCCGCTGAGCGGACTGATGATCATCATGTGCGCCGTGGCCGGCTCGGCGTCGCGCATGGGCGCGGCGCGGTTGCCGCCTTCGATCCGGGCCAGGGCCGACGCCAGCTGGTCCGGCCGGCCGGTGATATGGGCCGAGTAGTCGTCGGCGTCGTACTCCCGGGACCGGCTCACGGCCATCTGCAGCAGCAGGGCGGCGATGGGGCCCAGGATCATGACCAGGATGCCGGCCAGGGGGTTGCCGCCCTCCCGGTCGTTGCTCCGGGGCATGAAGAACGCCAGCCGCGACAGCAACATGATCGCCTGGGCCAGCACCGCGCACAGGCTGCCGATGAGGATGTCCCGGTGCTTCACGTGGCCCAGTTCGTGCGCCAGCACCGCCTCCAGCTCCTGCCGGGAAAGCATCCCCAGGATGCCGTCGGTGACCGCCACCACCGCGTGGTCCGGATCCCGCCCGGTGGCGAAGGCGTTGGGGGTCTCGTCGGGGATGATCGCCACCCTGGGCATGGGCAGCCCGGCCCGCTGGGCCAGGTTGGCCACCAGCGCGTACAGGTCCGGCGCCTGCTCCGGGGTCACCACCTGGGCCCGGTAGGCCGCCAGGACGATCCGGTCCGAGAAGAAGTAGCTCACGCCGTTGAGCAGGATGGCGAGCCCCAGCGCCAGGATGGTGCCGGCCTGCCCGTACAGGGTGTTGCCGATCCATACCAGCAGGGCCGTCATGGCCATGATGATTATGAAAGTCTTAACACCATTCATGGAGGTCCTCCGCCTCAATCCTAACCGACTCCGCGCCCTGCGGGCTTCCGCGTGGAATGATGGAGGCTGCGCACGGAGCCGGATGATGACTCGCAAGATCTTCTGGGAAGATCCCTACCGCACCGCCCTGGACACCACGATCACCTCGGTCCAGGGGCCGGAGGTCACCGTGGCGGCCACCATCTTTTTCGCCTTCTCCGGCGGCCAGGAGAGCGACGCCGGCAGCATCCAAGGCTGGACCGTGCTGCAGGCGCGGAGAGACGGCCTGGAGATCGTCTACACCCTGCCCGAAGCCCACGGCCTCACCCCCGGCCAGCCGGTCGCCATGAACATCGACTGGCCCCGGCGCCACCGGCTCATGCGGCTGCATTTCGCCGCGGAATTGGTGCTGGAACTGGCCGTCCGGGCCCTGGGCGGGGTGGAGAAGGTGGGCGCCCACATCGCCGAGGCCAAAGCGCGGATCGACTTCGCCTGGCCGGAGAGCGTCGCCAGGTGGCTGCCTGGGCTGACCGCCGGGGTGAACGACCTGGTGCGGGCCGACCTGCCCATCACCAGCGCCTTCGAGGACGAGGCGCTGGAGCGGCGGTACTGGGATGTGGCGGGGTTCGCCCGGGTGCCCTGCGGCGGCACCCACCCGCGGCGGACCGGGGAGGTGGGAATGGTCCGGCTCAAACGGAACAATATCGGAGGGGGGAAGGAGCGGATCGAGATTTATATTGATTAGAGGGAGCTTGGTGAATGGAGCACCCATTGTTGGGACATTGTCAGTTTTTATCCATTTTTTCATCCCCGGCTGATTTCTTGCCGGGATTCAACGAAATCTGGGTTTTCGGCCCAGATCCAACACTCCGGCAACTGGCAAGGCGGGTTTTAGCCGGGGATGAACGGGGATGGAAAGAGATGAAAAAATCAAAATAATGCCGGCCCGGGTGCATGACCTTCCCGGCGCTCATCGGCCCCTGGATCCGGCTCTCGACTGCTTCCAGTTTCCCTCTAGCACCGGCAGGATTGCGCGGTCCGGAGCGCCCGTTCCGGGCACAAGCTGTTTGGGTCGCAAGCGACCCTACAGCTACTAGAATCGTACCGGAAGCCATACCCCAGGAGTCCCCATGCCCACCCCTGTCGCCGTACGCCGGTTGGCCGCCTGGTCCACCCTGGCCTCCCTGTCCGCCCTGGGCTTCCTGGCCTGCCGTTCCCCCAATCCCGCCGAGACCCCGGTGCAGGTCAAGGCCGTCCCCGCCCCCCCCGCGGCCCCGGCCCCGGCGGCGCCGCAGTTCAACTTCGCCTCCTGGAACCAGGTCAAGCCGCTGATCAAGGCCGGCCGGGTGGTGCAGACGGTCCAGGGCCGCGGCGGGCTGTCGCTGGTGCTGGACAACCACAACTGGATCCACATCGTCGCCAAGCCCGGCGACCCGCTGCCCAAGAACCCCATGGACTTCATCTACCGCAACGCGCCCAACGCCGGCGAGATCAAGCAGACCCGGGAGTGATCAGGCCTCGGGCTCGCGCTTGACCACCACCAGGGTCACGTCGTCCTTGAACCCGCCGCCCTCCATGTGGGCGAAGGTCCGGGTGAGCAGGGCCTCGAAGATGTCGTCGGCGCTGCCGCCCAGGCGCTCCCGCACCACCGCGGCCAGGGCCGCGTCCCCCAGTTCCTGGCCATGGGCGTCCTCGGCCTCCACCAGCCCGTCGGTGAAGATCACCAGCACGTCCCCCGGGTGCATGGTGGCCCGGCCCTCGGCGAACGCCGCCCCGGGCAGCAGCCCCACCATGGGCCCGGTGGGCATCAGCCGCTGCAGCGGGCCGCCGCCGGCCGGCACCAGCACCGGCGGGTTGTGCCCGGCGTTGACGTAGCGCAGATCGCCGTTGGCCGGGTTGAGGCTGCCCACGAACAGGGTGGCGTAGCGGTTGCGGTCCCGCACCTCGTTCATCCTCGCGTTCAGCCGCAGCGCCAGGGCCCCCCAGTCCGCCACCCGCAGATCGGCCATGGCCCGCAGGAAGGCCGAGAGCTGGGTCATCATCAGCGAGGCCGGCAGCCCCTTGCCGGAGATGTCGCCCACCGCCAGGTGCAGCCGCGGGCTGCGGTCGATGTTGGCGGCCATCCAGAGGTCGTAGAGATCGCCGCCCACCGCCTGGTACGGCAGGTTGGCCGCGGCGCAGGCCCAGCCGGGCGGCTCCGGCAGGCGCTTGGGCAGGATCCGCCGCTGGATGTTCCGGGCCAGCTCCAGGTCCTTCTCCAGCTTCACCGCCTGGATCCGGCCCTCCCGCAGCTCCCGGGCGGTGAGCTGGGCGCAGGTGAGGTTGAGCAGGGTCTGGAAGAACAGCTCGTCGTCCTCGCTGAAGGGACCTTCCGGGCTGGCGGCGTAGACGAAGCCGTGGCTGTGGTCCAGGTCCTTGAGCTCCATGGCGTGGTCCAGTCCGCGGTCCGCCACCAGCGCGGCCAGCGCCTCTCCGGACAGGACGTCGGGCAGGCGGCCCAGCCCCCGGCTGTGCATGACCCGGCCCTCGGGATTCACCACCAGCAGGTGCTGGACATTGAACTCCACCCCCAGGGTGTCGCCCATGAACCGGAGCAGGTCCTGGGCCGTCTCGCCCTGGCCCAGGGTGCGGGTCAGGTCGAACAGCGTGCTGAGCCGGGAGATCTGCAGGGCCAGGGCGCGGTTCTGCTCGCTGCGGTTGGCCTCCAGCCGGCGCCAGGCCAGCAGCGGGGCTGAGATCGACAGCAGCAGGACCAGGGCGGCCGGGATCTGCGCGGTGCGCACCACCAGGTGGCCGTAGGCCTCCTCGCCGTACATCCAGGGCAGGCAGGCCCAGCCCGGGCCGGGGTTGGTGGGGAAGGCCGGCGCGCCGCCGCGCAGGAACAGCCAGCGGGTGCCGTTCCAGATGCCTCCCTGGGCCGCCTTGGCGATGCCCAGCGCGGTGACCCCCACCAGGTGGATCAGCGCCTCCTCGGTCACCTGGTCCGGAAAGGTCTCCAGGAAGTCCACGATGGGCAGGAGTTCCTGGGTCCCCTCGGGACTGCGCATGCACAGGTCGCGCAGCCGCCGGAAGGACGCCGTGGCGTCCGGCGGGACCGCGGCTGGGGGCGGCGCTAGACCACGCGCTTGATCATCAGGCACTCGCTCCCCCCGGCGGTCTCTGTGAAGCGGATCTCGTCCATGAAACGGCTCATGAGCAGCAGGCCGAGCCCGCCCTTCCGGGGGAATTTCAGGTATTCCCCGGGGTCCGGGAGCACCACCTCGTTGTCCCGGATCGGCCGGCCGGTGTGGCAGATGTGGATCTCCATGGCCTGGGGCAGGAAGCGCAGCTCGATGTCCACCAGGTGCTCGGCCTCCCCGCCGTAGGCGTGGACGATCACGTTGGTCACCGCCTCGTCCACCGCGATGGAGACCTTGGCCGAGGTGGCGTCGTCCATGCCGGCCACGATGGCGGCCCGCTTGGCCAGCCCGGTCACCAGGTTCAGGTAGCGGGTCTGGCTGGGAATGACCAGCCGGAAGGATTCGGGTTCAGCCGGGGCGCGCACTCAGTGGGTTCCCTTCAGGCATTGCAGGGCTTCGTCCCGGGTGGCGAACACCCGGTAGAGCTGGGTGAAGCCCAGGGTGTCGAAGATTTCGTGGACATCCTTCTGGAGATCGCAGAGCAGGATATCGCCGCCGTTGGCGCGCACCGGCTCGATCAGCCCCATGATCGCGCCCAGGCCGGCCGAGCTGATGTAGTTCAGGTCCCGGCAGTCCAGCAGGATGGTGAACCTGGCCTCGCGCACCAGCGCTTCCAGGGCCGCCTCGAACTGCCGGACCGTATGGGCGTTGATGAAACCTTCCGGTCTCAGCACCGCCACCCCGTCCACATCCAGGACCTGGATCAATAGGTCAGACATTCAAGCGCTCTCCGTAGCTCGCTGAATCCTATCGCCCCTATGAAAGAATTGCCAGCGATGGGGCTTGGCCAGGGCATTTCGGGTAGAATCCAGCTAACCCCGAGACCGCAATGGACACCAGCCAGCAAGCAGCCTTGAAGACCGTGCTCCGCCAATGGAGCCAGGACCGGCACCAGTCCGTCTGGGAGCGGATGCAGCAGGCCTGGCTGGAAAGCCATGACAAATTCGATCCGGATGACCCGCTGCTGGCGCAGGTCCTGGCCCTGGCCACGCCGCCCCCGGCCCCGGAACCCCGGGACACCGACGCCGAACTGGGCGAGGCGCTGGACCGCATCGGCGAGGCCGCCACCCAGGGCGATGTGCTCAAGCGGCTGCTGGACGGCGTCATGCGGTTCGGCGGACGCACCGCCCTGTTCGTGGTCAAGCAGGGGATCGCCAGCCTCTACGGCCAGCGCGGCTTCGGCGACGACCAGCCCGCCCCGGGCGTGCCGGTGGCCCCCCCCGGGGAACTGGAGCTGCTGATCCAGGGCCAGACCGCCCAGATCGCCGCGCCGGGCCCGGCCTACAGCGCCCTGCTCGCCCCGCTGGGCGGGGAGGAGGCCGGCGCTGTGCGGATCCTGCCGCTGCATCTGCGCCGCAAGACCGTGGCCCTGCTGCTGGTGGACAGTCCGGAGCGCCTCGCCTGCCCCAACCACGTGCGCGCCATGGCCATGGGCGCCGAGAGCCGGCTGGGCTTCCTGGCCGCGGCCCGGGAGGAGGCCCGGGCCGCCGGCCAGGAAGTCCCGGCCGGCATGCTCAGCCAGCGGCTCCCCGAGCCCGCCCCCGAGCCCCCGGCGGGCCTCGACCCCACCACCCGCAGCAACGCCGAGCGCAGCGCCCGGGTGCTGGTGGGCGACATGGAACTCTACTTCCCGGCCAAGGTCGCCCTCGGCCAGCAGCAGGGCAACCTGTACGCAGCCATGAGGGACGAATTGGACCGCAGTCGCGCCTCGTTCGTCGACCGCTACGGCGCGGAGCTGGAGAGCCAGCACCGGATTTTCTACAAGACCGTGATCCAGCAGCTATGCGCGGGCGACCCGCTGCGCCTGGGAGCGGCCCCCTGGGCCACCCGGTAACTCAGGCAAACCATGGAAAAAACATTTCTCCAGCCTGATGACAACAGACCGGAAACATGGTAAATCCTTGATCCTTTGACGGGATTGAGGGAGCCATGGCGAATTTGGGCAAAAAGTGGACTTGTTTTAGTTGTTCGGCGAAGTTCTACGACTTCACCAAGCCGGAGGCCGTCTGCCCCAAGTGCGGGGCGAACCAGAAGGAGGCGCCGGCCAAGCCCAAGGCCGTGAAGAAGGAAAAGGTCGTGCTGCAGATCGATGACGACTTCGTGCCGGAAGCGGACGCCGAAGCCGGCGGCGACGATGGGCTGGAGGAAAGCCTGGGCATCTCCGGCGCCCGCGCCGAGGGCGTGGACCCCGGTGACCTGCAGATGGACGACTACGACGAATGATCTCCGCAGTTGACCTTCCGGCCTGCGCCCGGGTCGACCGGCACACCCACCTGGAAGGCAGCCTGGACCCGGACTGGGTGCGCCTGCGCGCCCGGGAGGAGGGACTGGAGCCCCCCGGCGCGCTGGAGGCCCTGTGGCGGCATGAGGCGGTGCCCTTCGAGGGCTTCATCCGGGCCTTCTTCTTCAGCTGCGGCTTCCTGCGCGACGCCGGCGCGGTCCGCGGCGCGATCCGGGCGGCGGTGCGCCGGCTCCCGCCCGCCGTCCCCGGCCTGCCCCGGGGCATCGATCTCTGGGTTTCGCCCCATCTCCTGGTGCAGCAGGCCCGGTTCCTGACCCTGGACGCCCTGTGGCGGGGCATGGACGAGGGCATCGGGGAAGCCCGCGCCCAGGGGGTCAAGATCGCCGTCATCATCGACGCGGTCAACCATTTCGGGATCGGCCACGGCCACGAGGTGCTCGACCTGGTGCTGGGCGGCCGGCCCTCCTGGGTGGTGGGCTTCTCCACCGGCGGCCTGGAAGGCGTGCCGTTCCGGGACTGGGCCCCGGTGTTCGACCGGGCCCGGGCGGCCGGCCTGCGCCTGGCCGCCCACGCCGGCGAGAACGGCCCGGCCGCCAATGTCCGCGAGGCGATCCTGGACGCCGGGGTGGAGCGCATCGTCCACGGCGTCAGGGCGGCCAGCCATCCGGACATCGTCCAGCTGCTGGTGGAGCGGCGCATCCCGCTGGATATCTGCATCACCTCCAACCGCGCCCTGGTGCCGGACCTGGGCGGCCACCCGCTGCCGGCCCTGCTCCGGGCCGGGGTCCGCTGCGCCCTGGGCACCGACGACCCCGGGGTGATGCCCTGCACCCTGCCCGGGGAATGGCTGGAAGCCGCCGGCCTGGGCCTGTCTCCCACCGAACTGGCGCAGCTTTCGGACCAGGCCGACGCCGATGCCTGGTGCCTCGCCGTGAATGGCGCGTGAATTCCGGCCTGTTTCATGGCAAAATAGCGGTTTCGTAGTGCGCCCGTAGCTCAGCTGGATAGAGCATCAGGCTTCGAACCTGAGGGTCGGGCGTTCGAGTCGCTCCGGGCGCACCACGAAGAGCTGTTCGAGGCATCCATGCGAATGTGGCGGAACTGGTAGACGCACTGGATTTAGGTTCCAGCGGTTCACACCGTGCGGGTTCGAGTCCCGCCATTCGCACCACACCTGGAAAACTCTGGAAGACTCTGGAAAACTCAACACCTCAAGCTTCTCTTTTCAAACGCGCAGCAGGAGCACCCATGCCGTCCAGCCTCACCCATCACACCGCCACGCGGAAATCCCTGGAAGTCATCGTTCCGGCCTCGGAGGTGGACGCGGAATTCAGCAAAGTGATCGCCAAGCTGACGCCCAAGGTCAAGATCCCCGGCTTCCGCCCCGGCAAGGCCCCCAAGGCCGTCCTGCTCTCCCGCTACGAGCGCGAGATCCAGTCGGAGGTGGCCGAGGCCCTGGTCAACCGCCACTTCCAGGACGCCGCCGTCGCCGCCGGCACCACCCCCATCTCCCGCCCCGCCCTCGAGAAGGTGGAACTCAAGGAAGGCGCCGAAGGCAAGTTCAGCGCCCGCTTCGACGTGGCCCCCGAAGTGCCGCTGCCCGTCTACAAGGGCCTGGCGGTCACGAAGCAGAAGCGCGCCATCGACGACGCCGCCGTGGCCGAGCAGCTGGAGGCCATGCGCCAGGAGGCCGCCAAGTTCATCCCGGTGGAGGACGGCGCCGCCGAACTGGGCCACTACGTGACCCTGGACATCAAGGTCAAGCCCCAGGGCCTCAAGGCCATGGACTACAAGGAACAGGTGATCGAGCTGACCGCCGGCCGGCCCTTCGACGCCGAGATCATCGGCCTCAAGCCCGAGGAGACCCGCAAGTTCTCCATCACCATCCCCGAGACCGATTCCAACAAGGCCATGGCCGGCAAGCCGGTGGCCTACGAAGTGGTCATGAAGGCCCTGCGCGCCCGCATCGTGCCCGAGCTGAACGACGACTTCGCCAAGGACATGGGCCCCCACACCAGCCTGGACGACCTCAAGGCGTTCGTGCGCGGCCAGCTGGAGGCGTCCGCCGAGGACGAGGCCAACTCCCGGGCCCACCAGGCCATCCTGGAGGGCTTCCTGGACGCCGCCACTTTCGAGGTGCCCGCCACCATGGTCGCCCTGCAGCTGAACGACTACTGCCAGGAGTTCGCCGAGATGGTGGCCCGCCAGGGAGTCGACCCCAAGAAGATCAACTGGCAGGCCTACCGCGAAAGCCGCACCCGGGACGCCGAGCGCGCCGTGCGCTCCGGCTACCTGCTCCAGGCCATCGGCAACGCCGAGGACATCCAGGTGGGCGAGGAGGAAGTGGACAAGGAGATCCGCGAGTTCATGGAGGAGCGCAAGGTCCCCCAGAGCTTCGAGGCCTTCAAGAAGAAGCTGGACGAGGGCGGCGCGCTGAACGAAGTCAAGGGCCGGGTCCGCACCGACAAGATCTTCACCCACATCCTCGGCCTGGCCACGGTCACCGAGGAGCTGCTGGACGCCGAGGCCTACAAGGCCCTGCTGGAAGTGGAGCGCCGGCGCGAGGCGGGCGCGCCCGCGGCGCGGTTCGACGCCGGCGGCGTGGAAGGCGGCGACCTGGAGGACCAGGACGGCGGCGATCCCGACGCGGTGGTGGCGGCCGAGCCCCATGTCCACGGCCCCGACTGCGACCATGACCACTGATGCGAACGAGGGGGGATCGCCCGCGAGCGGACTTCCCCGCATCGGGATCGTCACGGTATCGGACCGGGCCAGCTCAGGGGTCTACGAGGACCTGAGCGGCCCGGCGATCCGGGCGACCCTGGACGCCTTCCTGGCCAGTCCCTGGGAGGCGTGCGTCCGGCTGATCCCGGACGAGCAGGAACTGATTGAGACGACCCTGAAGGAGCTGGTGGACGAGCAGGGCTGCTGCCTGGTGCTCACCACCGGCGGCACCGGGCCCAGCCCCAGGGACGTGACCCCCGAGGCCACCCGTGCCGTGTGCGCCCGGATCCTGG
>Ga0316217_10003454_pt1 | contig 17980 bp, 14 predicted proteins | sample 1anoAmetaG_FD_203633 | JGI IMG/M metagenome (GOLD analysis project Ga0316217, IMG submission 203633) | Freshwater microbial communities from Trout Bog Lake, Wisconsin, USA - 1anoA | ecosystem: Environmental > Aquatic > Freshwater > Lake > Hypolimnion/Profundal zone | place: USA: Wisconsin...
ATGATGGTTCATCGCAGGTCTCCTTGTCGAAGCGTTGTCGGACAACAATCGTTTCGGCTCGGCGGCCTGTTTTTCTAAACCCTTATTGGCTCAGCAGTTACGGCTTATGGAAGTGCCATTCGGGTCAGCGGTTGACCTGCCGTGAACTGGCGGCCAAACCGCTGCCGATCAAGCCCAAGCCGGTGATCGTGAACAACCGCAAGTGGCAGCCGGGAGCGGATCATCCGTGGAAACGTGAGTCGGCCCGAAGGGCCGCGTTGTCGCTAAATCTTGCTTCGGCTGCGCCTGCGCAAGCTTTAGTGACAGGGAAAAGAAAAAAGACAGGATGACATTTCTACTTCGGCTTAGGCAGTGACAGTTCTACTTCTTTACAACAAAAATAAATCAGTTTGTTCTCATTGGAAGCATGGCAGCTACGTTGCCGGCCGAAAATCCAAAGCCGATGAATAGCCATCCGTCGGCTTTCTTTTTACTTGGCCAGCTTGCGATAGGTAATCCGATGCGGCCGATCGGCTTCGGTGCCCAATCGCGCATGCCGATCCGCTTCATACTCGGAAAAATTGCCATCGAAGAATCTCACCTGGCTGTTACTTTCAAACGCCAGGATGTGCGTGGCCACGCGATCCAAAAACCAACGGTCGTGGGAAATCACCACGGCGCAGCCGGCGAATTGTTCCATGGCGTCTTCCAACGCGCGGATGGTGTTCACGTCCAAGTCATTAGTCGGTTCGTCCAATAGCAGCACATTGGCACCCTGCTTTAACATGCGGGCCAGGTGTACGCGATTACGTTCGCCGCCGCTCAGCGTGCCCACCGCGCGCTGCTGATCGGTGCCGGAAAAACCGAACCGGCTGACATACGCCCGGCTGTTGACGTTCAGGTTGCCCAGCTTAATCACTTCCTGACCCTGGCTGATGGTTTGCCAGATCGATTCGTCGGCGAGCAACGTCTCGCGGCTCTGTTCCACGTAGGCCAGCTTCACGCTGTCGCCCAGGCGGATGGCGCCGCCGTCGGCTTTTTCCTGGCCGGTGATCAGGCGGAACAGCGTGGTCTTGCCGGCGCCGTTTGGCCCGATCACCCCCACGATGGCATTGGGCGGCAAGACGAAGTTCATCTGCGTGAACAGCAGATTATCGCCGTAGGCTTTACTCACATCGATGGCCTCGATCACCTTGGCCCCCAGCCGCGGGCCAGGCGGGATGAAAATATCGATTTCCGACGCCCGCTTTTGCATGTCCTGATTCAGCATCGCCTCGTAAGCTGACAGACGCGCTTTGCTCTTGGCCTGCCTGGCGCGCGGCGATTGCCGCACCCATTCCAACTCGTGCTTGAGCGCCTTTTGCCGGTTGCTCTCGGCTTTCTCCTCCTGAGCGAGCCGCGCCTGCTTTTGTTCCAGCCAGCTTGAATAATTCCCCTTCCACGGAATCCCCGCCCCGCGATCCAGTTCCAATATCCACCCGGCCACATTGTCCAGAAAATACCGGTCATGCGTCACGGCGATCACCGTGCCCTTGTATTGCCCCAGATGCGTTTCCAGCCAGGCCACCGATTCGGCATCCAGATGATTGGTCGGCTCATCCAGCAACAGGATGTCCGGCTTCTGTAACAACAGCCGGCATAACGCCACCCGCCGCCGCTCACCACCGGAAAGCACTTTCACTACCGCATTGCCCGGCGGGCAACGCAGCGCATCCATGGCCATATCCAACTGCTGATCCAAATCCCAGGCGCTGACCGCATCCAGCTTTTCCTGCACCGCCCCTTGCCGCTCCAGCAGCTTATTCAGCGCCTCATCGTCCATTGGCTCGGCCAGCTTGTCATTGATCCGGTCAAACTCCTTCAGCAAATCAATGGTTCCCTGCAACCCCTGCTCCACCACCTGCCGCACCGTCAGCGCATCATCCAGCTTCGGCTCCTGCTCCAAAAACCCCACAGTATACCCCGGCGAAATTTGTATCTGCCCGTCGAAGTTTTTATCCACCCCCGCCAAGATGCGCAGCAGCGAGCTTTTGCCCGAGCCGTTCAACCCCAGCACGCCGATCTTGGCCCCGTAAAAGTACGAGAGATAAATATCCTTGAGAATGACTTTCTTCTCATGGTTCTTACTGACGCCGATCATGCTGTAGATGATCTTGTTTGCTTCCGCCATGGTTTACCGCCGATCCGCTTGTTTGCGCTAAAGTTGAGGCAACGACAAAGGCGGGGATCATGGCGTAACGATGACCAAATGGCAACCGCGCTTGCCGCCGTCTAGCACCGGCCAGCGCCGCGCATGACAGCCTGACAAGTATCTTTATATGCCATGCGTGCGGGCATCGCGCCGCGTGCATGCTACATTTGCTACATTCTGCTACTTTTTTTGACATGAATAACGCGGTTTTGTCCATATATTGCTAACAACGCGGCGGTGGCCATGGGTTTAATGATTGGTGACTGCGTTGCAGTTTCCAAAGCCCGAAGACTGCTGCCACGGATAAGAAATGCGGAAGTGAATGGGGAATTTTATCCGTGCCCATCAGTGTCACAACGCCGCAAATTCTTCGCAGGCTGCGCAAATTTTAAGGCGAGGACGGGAAACGCGAATCATTGGAACCGCGGATTAACACCCGTCGGCTCGGCGTGCCCGCTCCCAGCGCGAGGCAGGCCTATAGCGCAAAACACTAAAAGGCTACACTTTCGTCGAAAGTGTAGCCATGCAGCCCAAGAGCCGAAGGCCGGAGTGCCAGGGGAGGAGGCACCTATGCCGACAGCGCCGCCACATCGAACAGCCGGGGGGCGGCCACGGCTTCGTGCATCATGTGCCGGGCGTGGATGCCTGGGCCGAAATAATCCGGCAAGACGCCGATGTGCGTGAAACCGTTGTGTTCGTACAGGCGGATGGCGGCGGTGTTGTGGGCTTCCACCTCCAGATAAATCTTGCGGACGCCGCGGGTGTATAGCTCGGCTACCATCGCTTGCAGAAGTTTTTGGCCGATGCTGCGGCCGCGATGGGCGGGTTGCACCGCCAGGCTGTAAATCCGGCCGGACAAGGCCCGCTGGTGCTGGCGCACCAGGGCGATGCCTTCACCAACCACGCTGCCGGTTTGCTCGGCCACCAAAAACACGGCGCTGCCACGCTGCTGCAAGTATTGCAGTTGCCGTTTGTTTAGCGGATAGCCGCTGAAACAAAGCTTCTCCAGTTTTACGGCTGCGGCCAGATCATCCTTGATGGCCGGTCGTACTACTGCGGCGGTTGCAATCGGTTCTTCCACCGCCACAGCCTGCGGCTGCATCTGCGGCATGGCCGATTCGACAAGCTCACGGCGGGCCGGGATGGCAATCTTGGCGGCTACCGTGCGGCGGATCACCGACTTTTCCAGCAGCTTCACCGGACGATAACTCATCTTCGTCCAGGCCAGCGATTCCAGGCCCCAATCATCGCCCACATTCACCAGCGGGCGGCTGGACCAGTGCTTCTGGCAAAAATCGCTGAAAATGAACTGGGCCAGGCCCTTGATCTCCAGATCGGTCTTTTCGATGGTGATGCTGCTTTGCGTGCCGTTGAGCCATTCGCCAAAGGTGAACGCCCGCACCGGCAGCGGGGCATCGGCCGGCGCGGTGATCGGGGCGGCATAAACCACCATGCCGCGCACGCCCAGCTCGTGGGCCATTTGCAGCGTCAAATCGGTGGCGATGGATTCTTTTTGCCGTTTGATGGCGTTGGTGTTGCTTTCGTCCAGGTGCTGGGCATCCTGGTGAATCTTCCAAGAATCCAACAGCCGGCGGCAATCCTCGATATGTTTGACCGCCTGATATTCTTCCACGCGATAGCGGTAGTTGCGCATGAAGCGGTTTTTCGCCTGCCGCTTGCTGGCCAAGTCGCCGCCGGCAAGATCGATCATGCGGCTGACGTCGTAAACGTAATCGGCCCCCATGGGAATTAAGTTTAGCCCGGTTTTGTTGATGCGATTGAGCAGTTCGGCACTGGCATATTCGACGCGGGAATGATCGGGAACCCCATGGACAACGTTGTAATCGTCCATCAATGCAAACGCGGCGGTTAAAGCTTTGTCGGTGCCGGTATCGCCGATGGGCGGCATCAGAAGCGTCAGATCGCCGGCGCCGTTGGCGAAAACGCACAGATGGTTTTCCAGCACCGTCCAGAGAATCCGGAGGCTGTTGCGCCAGGTGTAAAGCTGCGAAAAAGTGTAATCCGAGAGCGGCTCGGCCAAGGATGCAAAAAAGGGATTTATGGTGGCCTGATCAGCCAGTTCCACTGGCCGCAGGCGCCAACCCGGGAAAGGGTCATCGTCCATACAAGTTACGGATTCCTCCAATAAGGATCATCCCGGGATGCACCGGCCGCCATGCCCGTAAGCAACATCGCCGGATGATCGACATAACGTTCGGCCGGCGGCACATACCACCGGCTTCGGATAACAAAACAAACCTTAGACCAAAGCACCCGCGGGCTAGTGAAGCTGCCCAGCAAGGCGACATTCGTGTCGCCCAAGTGGCCGGTATCATCCATGAAGACCGTTTGATGTAAGTTCATTTGAACCGATTGGGTGCTATTCTGACGTGATTTCTGAAAAATGCAACGGCTGCGGCAAAGAAAGATGTCGGCCACCCCCGGTTTTCCAGACTGGCGAAAATCCATACCCCCGCAGTCGTCGTGTGCGTAAGTTACGCAGACAGGGTTTTTCACCATAAGTCCTTATTTTCAATGGACTTAGCGCGTCGGCCTGCATTCTTTGGAGAATTTTTCAGATCCCGGCGTGTAGCTGTGATGAGTTTGTAGCTCCCGTGAACCGAAAACCGCATCCGCGGCATGTGTCGGACCTTTCCGGACCCCAATTTACCGTCCCAAATCAAAACGCCGGCCAAACGGATGAAGATTCACCGGAAAGGCCTGATTTTGATCCATTCAAAAAAACATGCGGGTTCAGTTGAAACTTCTCCGTTCCGGCGGCGTTCAAGCCGATTGGTGGTATCATGCAAGACGAGGTAACGACGATGAAACTGCGAATCCTCCCGGCGGTGATGATTTTTCTGGCGGGCTTAACTCTGGCGGCGGATCAACCGCCGGTGCCGCTGGCCAAGCCGATCATCCTGGCGCCGCAGTTGATTATCCTGGATGGCAATACGCCTAAGTCGCTGGCGCTCTCCGCCGTGCAGGTCAACACGGTGATCGAGGGCTACACGGCGCAAACCACCGAAACGCTGACTTTCCGCAATGATTTCAATCGCGTGCTGGAAGGCAATCTGGATTTTCCGCTGCCGGCCGGGGCGGCCGTTTGCAGCTTCGCCCTGGATGTCGGCGGGCAGCTTGTCGAGGGCGTGCCGGTGCCCAAGGACCAGGCGCGGATCACCTTTGAAAAAGAAGAACGCAAAGGCGTCGATCCCGGCTTGCTGGAACACACCGCCGGCAACAGCTATCGGATGAGAATTTATCCCATCCCGCCGCACGGCACGCGCACGGTGCGGGTGGAATATGTCAGCAGCATCGATCAAGACGCTTTTTCCGATGAAAGTAAGCCGCGGGCGTTTTCCTATCGCTTGCCGCTGCGCTGGAGCGAAGCGGTGGGGGATTTCAATTTGCATGTCGAGGTGATTGGCGAAGACGCCGCCCCGCAGGCGATTGGCGCGATCGCCGGGTCGGCGTTTGAAAATCACGCTGGCAAGTTTGTTCTGGACGATGCCCTGAAGAACATCAAGTTCGACACCGATATGGTGATCAGCCTGTCGCGGCCTAATCAGCATGTGGCCATCGTCGAGAAACGCACGCATACCAATCCCACGCTGGCGGATTTGCAGGCGAAGCTGGATAACGCGCAGACGGCGGGCGAGTTGGCGGAGCCGGAGTATTACTTTGCGATTAATGATGTGAGCAATCCGAATGTTCCGCGTCCGACGACGCAGCCCGATCCACCGCCACCAGCACATTTTGGCGTATGCTGGGATGTCGGCTACGCCCGTGCGGCGGCGGACAAGACACGCGATCTCCAGGCGTTGGATGCCATCTTGAAAGGCAACCGGGCGGTAGCGGTCGATTTGATCGTCTTCAGCAACACGGTCCAGCCAGCACAGCATTTTGACGTGACCGGTGGCAAAACCGACGCACTGCTGGATGCGATCAAGAACCTCACCTACGACGGCGGGACCGATTTATCGAAACTGTCGTTGAACCACAAGGAGGATTGGGACTATACCTATCTGCTATTCAGTGATGGCCTGGCTAGTTTTGGCACGCCGTTGCCAGTGGAAATGACCAGACCAGTCTACACATTTTCTTCCACCGCCCGTGCCAACACGGCGCTGTTGGCACGCATCGCCCGACAATCAGGCGGCCAGTATTACGACCTGCGCAATACCAATGACGCGCAGCTTAAAATCAATTCATGGGACGCTTTCGGCCTGATGTGGATCGACGCCAATCCCAACGAGGTGGCGGATATTTATCCACCTCTGCCGGCGGCGACCACCGGGCTGACCACGATCACCGGCCGCTTGCTGACCGATCAGGCCACGATCACGCTGAACTATGGCGTTCACAAATGCGTGCTGGCCAAACAAACCTACACGCTGCGGCGCGCTGGTGCCGCCAGAACCGGCCTGGTGCCGCGCTTGTGGGCGCAGATGAAGCTGGCCGATTTGGAAACCGATGCCGACGCCAACGCGGCAGCGATCGGCGATCTGGGCCGGCGGTTCAATCTGGTCACCAGCAACACCTCGCTGCTGGTGCTGGAGACGTTGCAGCAATACGTGCAGTACGGCATCGTGCCGCCGACAAGCCGGAAGGAAATCTTCACGCAGTTTGTGGAGCAGTTGAAACAAACCAAGGATCAAAAAACGCAGGCGCAAAAGCAGCGACTGGATGAAGTGGAAAAGGAATGGAAACAGCGCGTGGCGTGGTGGGAAAAGGAGTACAAGTACGATCCGAAATTTGTCTATCATGAGAAAGGCCAAGAGTTGCAGCAGCGGGGAATGGGCAACGGTGCCGGGGGACCGGTTCCCGCGCCGGCGTTCGCGCCGGCACCAGCCCTGAATGCACCACGCGCGGCCGCGCCCATGGATTTCGCGCAGGCGCAGCAACAAGCGGCGACACCGGTCCCGGGCAGCATTGGCGGTCTCGTGGCAGTTAATGGAAATGTTGCAGCCAAGAAGCTGGCTGGTGATTCCTCTACCGCCTCCGGCCCCGTCATCACCATTGCTCCATGGAATCCCGATACGCCGTATCTTAAAGCGCTGAAGGATTCGCCACCGGACAAAGCCTACGACGTTTATCTCCAGCAGCGGCACGAGCACGGCGATATGCCGGCGTTTTATCTGGACTGTGCCGACTATTTCCTGACGCACAACCTGCGCGACGTCGGCGTGCGCATCCTGACCGACATTCCCGCCCTCGGTTTGGACAGTCCCGAACTGCTGCGCATCGCCGGCTACCGTTTCGAGCAGCTCGGCGAATACAACCTGGCCATCGATCTGTTTGAAAAAGTCCGGCGCATACGCCCGGAAGAACGGCAAAGCTATCGCGATCTGGGTTTGGCGCTGGCGGCACGGGGGCAGGCGAATAATGGTAATGTGGAGGATTATGCATATGCCTTGCTTATGCTGAATGAAGTGGTGATTCGCCCTGCCGATCAATATCCCGAAATCGAAGTGATCGCCCTGGAAGAAGCCAATCGAATTATCAAATCACTGGAATTGTTGACGCTAAAACGGTCGCCGGTGATTCCCTTCGACGACCGTTTCCGCAAGCTGCTGGACACCGACATTCGCGTGGTGATGTCCTGGGACACCGACAACACGGATATCGACTTGTGGGTGACTGAGCCGAGCGGCGAAAAATGTTTCTATGGCCACAATCGCACGGTCATTGGCGGAATGCTGAGTGACGACGTCACCACGGGTTATGGCCCGGAAGAGTACCAGGTGCGCAAAGCCATGCCTGGCAAGTATGTCATTCAGGCGAACTTTTTCGGCTCGCGGCAGCAGGCGTTGAGCGGGCCGACGACTGTGCATTGCACGGTGATAACCAACTGGGGCCGGGAGAATGAGAAGCGGGAGAATCTGACGGTGCGGCTGGAGACGGCTAAGGAAGTGGTGGATGTGGGAACCGTGGAGATTAAATAAAAGACAAAGCCCACGGATTGCTATCCGTGGGCTTTTCTATTGCATTGGGATGCAATACATGCGATATTTTCGTCATGGGAAAATCCAATCCCCCATGGAACAATTGGTATCACGTCACCGCCCATGTTTACGGTTCTTGGCTGCGTGGCGATCCCCGCGGGTGGCGTGCCCGGCATCATCGCGAACACGTTGAGGGGGACTATAAGAATCCGCCGCCCAAGGGGATGTACGACAAACTCTACGAATACTCTAAATCCCTGATGAAGCGCGATCCGGAGAAGATTGCTGGTGAATTGCGCCGGTTTGTGGTGAATGCCGTGGCGGAAAGGCTGTTGCAAGATTCGATCCAGGTGTTGATTGTCTCCGTCGATGCCTGTCACCTGCACGTGCTGGCACGCTTTCCCGATCATCATCCGCGGCACTGGATCGGCTTGGCCAAGAAACACACGTCGCATTCATCACGCCAGCAGGGCTTGCGCGATCAACCCGGTGGCTTGTGGGCCAAGCGTTGCGAAGCCAAACCGAGTGCCGACCGCGAACACCAGCTCAGCGCATTCAATTACATTTTCGATCACCACAAACGCGGCGGAAAGCTTTGGCGGTTTGATCGCGATGGCAAAGCCCACGGATAGCTATCCGTGGGCTTTATTTGCTTTCCATTTTCACCACACCATTGGTGTCGGTCATTAATTGATGTGTTTGCAGCCAATTTTTCGCGTTGGCATCGCCTTTCAGGTACGCATCCCAAAACGCCAGGGTGGTCATTTGGATGTAGGTGAAGAGTTTGCGCTGCTGCTTGCCATGTTCGCCGATCAGCAGCAAGCCGCCTTCGCCGACGAAGGTAAAATGATTGACGCCTGCGATATTCACCGCATATTTATCGCCGGGAGGGGAAAAGGCATAAGGCTCAAGCTGCCAGAGCGGGACCATGCCGCGATGTTTGGGGTCGCCGTCTTGTGTGCCGGTTTCGGCCAGCATGGGCAGCGTCACCTTGTCCCAGGAATGATCCTGCAAGCCGAGGTTGTTGAGATACCGGCCCAGGCCGGAGAGGACTTCCACGGCCTGCACGCGTTTGTCGGCAAAGCTGACGGGCGGTGCGCCAGCTTGCATAACCACGGTGGCGCCGGCGATCAGTTCGGAAGTGAATCCACCATACGAATGCCCGCAGACGCCCAGATGATGTTCGTCCATTTTTCGGGCCAGGTGTTTGTCCTGCTCCGGCAGCTTGGGAATCGCATCAATGACCAGTTCGACATCGGCCACGCGATTTTTCCAGCCGGCACAGTCGGTGGGAATTTTGGCGATGATCTCGGCCAGCGTTTCCTTGGTGAGCAGCATTGAGTCGGCGTGCGTGGGGGCCAGCACCACGTAGCCGTGGCTGGCCCAATATTCCAGCAGGGGAAGATAGTCCAGCCCGTTGGCGCTGGCGCCATGCGAAAAGACGATCACGGGATACGGCCCGCCATCGGTCGGAAAAACCGCCAGCAGCGGCAAATCTTTGTCGCGCTGGGCATCGTGCAGTTTCAGGTCGGCGGTGGCCGGCTGCGTAGCCGGCGTATCCCCGGCATGTCCAACCTGGCCCAACAGGGCAGTGGCAATAATTGCGATCAATGTAAACTCTTTTCTCATGGCTCGTTCCTACAATCGCTTCAGCTTTACCGAAGGAATTTGTCTTTGAACGATTATAACCGCACCGCCGACGCCTCACAGCATCGCCATACCAATGCCCTGGCCAGCGAGACTTCGCCGTATCTGCTCCAGCACGCGCATAATCCGGTGGATTGGCATAGCTGGGGGCCGGCCGCGTTTGCTTTGGCGCGGGACCAAAACAAGCCGATCTTTTTGTCGGTGGGTTACAGCACTTGTTACTGGTGCCACGTAATGGAGCGGGAAAGTTTCGAGAACGAAACCGTGGCGGCGGAAATGAACCAGCGGTTTATCAGCATCAAGGTGGATCGCGAAGAGCGGCCGGAGGTGGACCAGCTTTATATGACCGCGGTGCAACTGCTGACCGGCCAGGGCGGCTGGCCGATGAGCGTGTTTCTGCTGCCGGATTTGCGGCCGTTTTATGGCGGCACGTATTTTCCGCCGGATACAACGCATGGCCGGCCCAGTTTTTTGCACATGCTGCGCGCGGTGGATGAGGCGTACCAAAACAATCGCGACCAATGCGAACACGCCGCCGATGCTTTGACCAACCGGCTAAAACAGCTTGCCCAGCCGGCTTTGCCGCATGAGCCGATCACGCTTGATGCCAAGTGGATTGCGCGGATGATCGAGCGCTCGGTTGCCGATTATGACGGGGAGCTTGGCGGTTTCGGTTCCGCGCCGAAATTTCCCCGGCAAACGCTGCTGCAATTGCTGCTGGCGCACAACGAAAGCAATCCCGATGAACGCCGGCAGAAAATGGTATTACATTCGCTGCGGGCCATGGCGCACGGCGGCATCCGCGACCAGCTTGGCGGGGCGTTTCACCGTTACAGCACCGACGCCCGCTGGCTGGTGCCGCACTTTGAAATCATGTTGTACGACAACGCGCTGCTGGCGTGGATTTACACCGAGGCCTACCGGCAAACCGAAGACCATTTTTATGCCAACGTGGCGCGGGGCATTATGGATTTTGTGCTGGCACGTATGTCTTCGCCCGATGGCGGATTTTACACGGCGCAGGATGCCGAAACTGATGCGGTTGAAGGCGCAACTTATTTGTGGACGCCGGGCGAAGTGGAAGCGGAGTTGGGCACGCTGGATGGCGAATTGTTCAACAGCGTGTACGGCCTGGATCGCGGGGCGAATTTTGCCGATCCGCATCACGGCAATGGCGAGCCGGAGCGCAACGTGTTGTATCTGCCCAAGGCGCTGGCCGAAGTGGCCGAGGAATTGGGTATGACCGAGGCCGAGTTGGAAGCGCGATTGCAGCCACTGCGCGGCAAGCTGCTGGCCACCCGCCAGCAGCGCAAGCAGCCGATGCTGGATACGAAAATCCTCACCAGTTGGAATGCGTTGATGATTCGCGCCTTGGCTTATGGCGGGCAGGTGTTGGGCGAGGCTCGCTATCTGCAAGCGGCACGCAACGCGGCGAATTTTCTCCTGGAACAGCACCGCGACGCCGCCGGCAATCTGCTGCGTGTCAGCAAAGACGGCGCGGCCAAACTGCCCGGCCAGCTTGATGATTACGCGTTTTTCATCTGGGCGTTGTTGGCTTTGGATGAAGCAGGTGGCGATGAAATCCACCGCGATCAGGCGGGCGAATTGGCTATCCGTATGGTCGATCAATTTGCCGATCCGCGCGGGGCGTTTTTCTTCACGCCGGCCGGGCACACCGATTTGATCATCCGCCAGAAGACGGGCAGCGACAGCCCGCTGCCCAGCGGCAACGCGGTGGCGGCGATGGTGCTGCTGGAATTGGGTCAGCCCGCGGTGGCGGCGCGTATCCTGCATGATTTCGCCTACACACTGGACAACATGGGCGAAGCCGCCAGTTCGCTGGTGGAAGCGGCCTTGTGGTATGTACAGGAACGGGGAGCGTTGCACATTGCGCCGGGTATCCCCGGCGTTGATGAATCACCTTTGCCAGTAGAGAATTCTGGCGCATCGGGTCAGGTCTGTACGGATAAAGGATGTGCGCCGGCCGAGACGGATGCGTAGACAATTGAGAGGAACGAATCATGAACGCGATACGCGTACAGCAGTTTGGCGGGCCGGAAGTTTTGCAAGTGGCCGACGTGCCTGATCCGTCGCCGGGTGAAGGCCAGGTGTTGGTGGCGGTGAAAGCCATCGGCGTGAATCCGGTGGAAGCCTACATTCGCGCGGGAACCTATGCGGTCAAGCCCAACTTGCCCTACACGCCGGGCGGCGATGCCGCCGGGGTGGTGGAAGCGGTGGGGGATGGCGTGACGCGTGTGAAACCGGGCGATCGGGTTTACACCGCCGGTACGGTTAGCGGCGCATATGCCGCCAAGGCGCTGTGCAATGAACCGCAGATTCATGCCTTGCCGGAGCATGTCACCTTTCCGCAGGGGGCGGCGCTGAATATTCCCTACGCCACGGCTTACCGGGCACTGTTTCTCCGCGCCCGCGCCGTTCCCAGCGAAACCGTGTTGATCCATGGCGCCAGTGGCGGCGTGGGCACGGCCGCCGTGCAATGGGCACGCGCCGGGGGCTTAACCGTGGTCGGCACCGCCGGTACGCCGCGCGGCATCGATCTGGTCAAAAGCGTCGGCGCGCATCACGTGTTCGGCCATCACACCGCCGGTTATCTGGAACAGGCCATCGCCCTGACTGGCGGCAAAGGCTTCGAGGTGATTCTGGAGATGCTGGCCAACGTCAATCTCGGTAACGATCTGGCGGCGCTGGCCAAGCATGGCCGGGTGGTGGTGATCGGCTCGCGCGGCAAGGTGGAGATTGACCCCCGGCTGATCATGGGTCGCGATGCCGATATTCGCGGCATGACGCTGATGAACGCCACACCGCACGAACTGGCGCAAATTCACGCGGCGATTGCCACCGGGCTGCAAAACCGCACGCTCAATCCGATTATCAATTGCGAGATGGCATTAGGCGATGCCGCCAAGGCGCACGAACTGGTGATGGCTGGCGGCGCGTACGGGAAAATCGTGCTGGTTCCATGAAGATGCGGAGACAAATCCCCAACGCAGCCCCGCATGTACATGCGGGGCTTCAGCGGGCGCTGGCGGTTAATCCGTAAAATCCGGATTATTTGGCCGGTTGCGTGGTGGCCGCTTCCTGTCGTAGCTTCTCAGCTTTTTCCGCCATCTCTTTGGCACGCCGGGCTTCGGCATCGGCTTTCTTCAACTCTGCCTGCTTGGCTTCGGCGTCGGCAAGTTCCTTCTTCTGGTCGTCGGTCAGCAGGGCCATGATATCGGTCTTTTCTTGCTCCTGCAGTTTCCTTACCGCATCAAGCTCGGTCTTGTGAATCGCGATGATCTTCGTTTTTTGATCGTCGGTGAGATCCGTCAGCAAGCTAAACGGGAGATCAACCCTGGCCCCTTTATGTTCCTTCGGGGCATCGCCGGCACCAGGCTTGGCGTCGCCATCGGCCCGTGCCAGCATGACGCCCGCGCTTAACATTGCCATTGCCGCCAAACCAGCCAACCATTTACGTGTAACCATTGCCAGACTCCTTGCGGTAAAAATGGACGGCGGATGGTCGCATCCGCCTGGTCCTGTATAACCTACTTATCGGTTTTTGTTGAATTTGTCTTGAGTTATCGACAGGTAAGTGGACGGTGGCGGCTGCCAAATTGGCGGGCACGCCTTCATGCGTATTTCCTTTTCCGCCCAATCCGGTTACCTTCTCGCGTTCTTATGGACCCACGAAAAGTTAAGTTTGCGTTAATCGGCTGCGGCCGAGTTTCCGAAAACCATCTATCCAACCTGAGCGGCGGGAAAATTCCCACCGAATTGTTGGCGGTGTGCGATGTCGATGCCGCGCTCGCCAAGGCCAAGGGCGAAAAGTACCAAGTGCCCTGGTTTACCGATTATCACCAGATGGTGAAGGCCACGCCGGCAATAGAGGCTTTTTCCATCGCCACGCCCACCGGTTACCACGCCAAGCATGTGATCGACCTGGCCCGCTACGGCAAACATATCGTGGTGGAAAAACCCATGGCCCTGCGCGTGGAAGATTGCGACGCCATGATCGCCGCCTGCAAGCAAGGCGGTGGCCGGTTGTTCATCGTCAAGCAAAACCGCTTCAACCCCGCGGTGGTCGCCGCCCGCCAGGCGCTGGAAGCCGGGCGGTTTGGCAAACTGGTCATGGGCAGCGTGCGCGTGCGCTGGTGCCGAACCCAGGAGTATTACGAATCGGATAACTGGCACGGCACCTGGGCGATGGACGGCGGGGTGATGAGCCAGCAGGCCAGCCATCATCTGGACCTGCTCCAGTGGTTCCTCGGCCCCATCGAAAGTGTGCAATGCCAAACAGCCACGCGATTGATGGAGATCGAAGTGGAAGACACGGCGCTGGCGATGATCCGCTTTGCCAGCGGCGCGCTGGGCGCTTATGAATCCACGGTAGCCGCCCGCCCGGAATCGCTGGAAGGTTCGCTGAGCATTCTGGGCGAAACCGGCAGCGTGGTGATCGGCGGGCAAGCGGTCAACAAAATGCAGTATTGGCAATTTTCCAAGCCGCTGCCGGAGGACGCCGACATTTTCGCGCGGGCCTCGGAAGACGTTCCCACTTGCTACGGCCGCGGCCACGGCCCCTACCTGGCCAACGTTGCCAACGCGATTCTCAACAATACGCCGGGCTTGGTGGAAGGCCCCGAAGGCAAGAAGAACATCCAGATTTTAACCGCGTTATACGAATCTGCCGCCAGTGCCGGCGCGGCATTGAAGCCGGGCTGCGCCATTAAGAATTCCAAGCTGGGTCAGACTATATAGCCCCCGGCATGCCGGGGGGCTGGTGGTCGTGGTCGCAAGGAGTCAGCATATGAAGGTTGCCAATCGGTTTGTCGTCTTAGCAACGACGATCTTGGTGTCATTGGCTGCGGCCGCCGCCCAGCAGCCGACTTCCGGGCCATCGTCGCAACCAGCCACCAATCCCGCCACGGGCGTGGCGGTCTTTGGCACGGTTTGTCTGGCTGATGGCGTCACACCGCTTCCCGACCTGGCGGTATTCATTCTCAAGGGCGGCGAACAATCGAGTCTTTTGAAAAAGTTGGCGGACCCACTTGCCACCGCCGGAACCTTATCGCAAACCAACAAGATCGGCGCCTTTGTCAGCAACACGCGGTTGGCGCCGGGAACCTACACGGTGGTGGTCGAAATGACTGGCGCTACCATCGCCATGGAGCCATTGATTGTCGCCGATACCTCCGGCCCCGAAATAGTCCTGCACCTGCGGGCGGCCGCAGGATCGCTGGCCGGTAGCGTGGTGGATTCCGCCGGCGATCCGGCGGAGAACGCCACCGTCACGTTAACCGATCGGCAACAAAGCCGGCTCTATATGGTGCAGACGGATAAGGACGGCCATTATGTGCTGGATCACATCCTGCCCGGCCACTATACGGCGATGGCGATGAATTCACCCGCGGCCGCCAAACTTGTCGGCCATGAATTCTACATGGACCGCAATCAGGACATGGTGATTGCCGCGGACCGGCTGACCAAAGATTTCCCCTTGCAGCCGCCGCCGGGACGATAGGCGGCGCAAAATGGAGCGGGAAGATTTATTTGAGGAACTCTGCCTGCGCCGTCCTGTGCTGCATTGCCTTAAACACCGCCAATGCTAAGATGCGTGGTAACGAGGTGCTGAACGTGACCCGTGAATTTGATGTGGTGGTGGAACAGGATGCCGACGGCTGGTATGTGGCATCCGTGCCGGCTTTGCGGGGATGTCACACCCAGGCCAAATCCCTGGACACGCTGATGAAGCGCATCCGCCAGGCGATTGCGCTTTGCCTGGAAGTCGAGGAGCCAACCAGCAACCAATTCGTGGGCGTGCAGCGTGTGCGGGTGCCGGCGTGAGCACGTTTCCGGCGGTCAGCGGTACGCAACTGCTCCGGGCGCTGGGGCGGATGGGCTTTCAAGTTATCCGCATCAAAGGCAGTCATCATTTCCTCCGCCATCACGATGGACGTTGCACCGTGGCGCCAGTTCATCGCGGTGAAGCCATCGGCCCCGGCCTGCTGGCGCAGATTCTGCGCGACTGCGAGATCACCCGCGCCGATTTGCGACAAGCGCTGTGATGGCCCAGCAGAATATGACCGCGGATGACGCGGATAAATCAAATTCAATTGTCCCATCCGCGAAATCCGCGCTATCCGCGGTTGAAATCTTCTTTGGGCTGGCTTGCCGGCTTGCCGGAAATTAGCCGCCGCGATAAGCTGGTATTTCATGCTGCGGCAAGCATGGCTAACTCGGTGGGCGGGCAACCAATCTGGTGGGACAAGCTTGAGGACGTAACGCATGAAAACCGTGAATTGGATGGTCGTTTGGGCACTGGCCGTGCTCGGCCTGATCGTTACGGCGTCGGCACAGCCGACGAGCGCACCCACCGGCACGTACGCCATTCACGAGACGCGATTGGGGCCGGTGGAGGCTGAGATGCTCGATCCGGTTTTCAGTTCCGACGGGCGACACTTTGCTTACCTCACTCGCAGGGGTCAGAAACCATGCGTCGTCGTGGACGGCCAAGCTGGTGCGGATTACGACGCTATCGGTATGCGGGTATTCAGTCCCGGCGGCAAACACTTGGCGTATGGGGCCAAGCGGGGCGACAAGTGCATGATGGTGATGGATCGCCAAGTCGGCCCGGAATTCGACGGCATCAGCACCCCACCGATTTTTAGTCCCGATGGCCAGCATTTGGCGTATGGCGCACAGCAAAACAAAAGGTCGTTGGTGGTAGTGGATGGCCAGCCCAGCGCGGAATACGACACCATCGGTACCATAGTCTTTAGCCCCGACGGGAAACGTGTGGGGTATGCTGCCAAGAAGGGACGGAAATATTTTGTCGTGGTGGACGGCCAAACCGGCGTGGGATACGACGGAATCTACAAAGGGATCCCGATTTTCAGTCCCGACAGTAAGCGAGTGGCGTACGCGGCGAGCTCCGGCCAGAAGCAATTGGTGGTAGTGGATGGCCAGCCAAGCGCGGAATATGACGGCATTGGCGCTCTCGTCTTCAGCCCCGATGGCAAGCATGTGACCTACGCGGCACACAAGGGCGACAAGTGGTTGGTAGTGGCGGACGACCGTGCAGGCGCGGACTACGACGGAATTTTCGCCGACACACTCGTCTTCAGTGCCGATGGTAAACGGCTGGCGTTTGCGGCAGGCAAGGCCGATAAGTCCGTCGTGGTCGTGGATGGACAGGCGGGTGCGGAATATGACGTAGTAATTGCCGGTTCCCCGATGTTCAGCCCCGACGGTAAACGCGTGGCGTATGCAGTTAAGAGAGGCAACAAGAGGTTGGTGGTGGTGGATGGCCAGGGTGGCGAGGAATACGAAGGAATCGGTAAAGGCTTCCCGATCTTCAGTCCTGACGGCAAACGTGTCGTCTACGAGGCCTTCAATGGCCAGAGGGTTTTGTTGGTTGTAGATGGCCAAGCCAGCGCGGAGTACGATGGAGTCGGTCAGGGTTCTGTTATTTTCAGCCCGGACGGCAACCGTTTGGCGTATGAAGCCGGGAAGGGCGGGAGGCAATTCATGGTGGTAGACGGTCGGGTTGGCCCGGAATACGACAAAATCATCGAAGGTTCCCCGGTATTTAGCGCTAGTGGCAAACATGTGGCATATATCGCCGGAAAAGGAGATAAGCAATTGATGGTGATAGATGGCCAGGCGGGCGCGGAGTATGACGCAGTTGCTAATCTGGTTTTCAGCCCTGATGGTAAACGCGTGGCCTACGTAGCGAGAACGGGTACGGAGTGGACCGTGATCGTGGATGGCCAGCCCGGTGGGAAATACGTTGGAATCCTCAATGCGCTGAGCTTCAGTCCAGACAGTAAGCATACGGTGTATGCTGCCGAGAGGGGCGAGAAGCGATTGGTCGTGGTGGTGGATGGGCAACCCGGAGAGGAGTACAATGAAATACTCAAAACGATCCTAACCTTCAGCGCTGACAGCAAACACATCGCATACGTTGTAAAGAAAGGGCAGAGATATACAGTCGTGGTGGACGGGCGTGCGGGCGGTGAATATGACAGTATCGTAAAAGGATTCCCGGGCTTCGATCCCGATGGCGTTCTAGAGTATTTGGCAATAAAAGAGCAAGCATTCTATCGCGTCCAGTACACGCCCATGCACTGACCAGATTCCGCTGAAAAACCCTCCCTTTTCGGTGGGACGCTATTGACTGTATATACGACTAATATATAATACGCCGGTCATAACCCGG
>Ga0316217_10003455_pt1 | contig 17980 bp, 6 predicted proteins | sample 1anoAmetaG_FD_203633 | JGI IMG/M metagenome (GOLD analysis project Ga0316217, IMG submission 203633) | Freshwater microbial communities from Trout Bog Lake, Wisconsin, USA - 1anoA | ecosystem: Environmental > Aquatic > Freshwater > Lake > Hypolimnion/Profundal zone | place: USA: Wisconsin...
CATCTAAATAGCTCATGATCCATATAATCAACCACCAATCGAATAGCCATACTGCTTCAAATTCATAGCTGATTGTGTTTCAGCCTATATAATCAAATGAATTGTTTCAAACAGATTCGCAAAGATGATCCGAAACAAAACGCAAGTTATCGGCTAAAAACAAATTTATTGGCAGTATGTAACTGCGAAGATGCTATCACTCGTGGTTTTTTAAGTATTGCTCGAGAGACAAGATTTAAATTTGTCGTTTAAAGGTAATAAGGTAATCCATTGGGAATTCTATTCATGTTGGTCCCAAGTACTCCCGAAGGTATGGCAGACGCAATGTGAGGGTTGAAGAGTCCAAATTATGGCATTTCAGCTTACAATATCAATAAATTATTTTTTCCAGATTTCTGCCTATTTTTTGCTGCATCTCAACACTACTCGTTGAAATCAATGATTGCTAGCTACAGCCAAGCAGTATTTCACCGGTATTTTCTTAAAAATAGTTATTCTATGGTATGATAAGATTATTATAAACAGCCAAATGAATAATCAAGGCTGAAAAGAGTCTGATTCCTGATCTTTGGAGCCATGTTTGAGCTTCATATGAGCTTTGAGTGCGATTTTGGAACTGTATCTGCGGTTGCAGCCTCTGAAGTGGCACAATTTGTTCTTATTGAAAATTTTCCTTCCTCTGATGGTCGTGTCATTTTATTTCATATACTCCCTTACTTAATTTCTGACGATGGAGGCGATGTCTTGGGCCAAGCTGACGTTTTTGAATTCCAGAGCCTCTCTAACTGTTTAGAGTTCGGCCCTTAGTTTTTCCTCCTTTGCCACCAAAGAATAAATAGTAGAATTGAGGAGTTATAAAGTATTGTTATTAATCAGCATGAAGAAACTCTATGGTGGTTCGGAGTATAGGCCCCACGAATCTGTTTTTTGGTGCTCAGATGGAAACATTTTCTACTAATTATTATATGCTTAAGCTATCATGAACTTCCTATTTAAGCAGATGAGTCTAATATACTTTTACAGCTGTGATTGCTCAAAAAACAGCGCCAGCTTTTCAAGGGCTGCACTCTCGTCTCCCAAATATTTTGTTTAACTAATTGACAGAAGTAAAGTTGAGCATATTGATTTTAGTCCAGTTCAGGCGAAGTTTGATAAATACGAACATCTAATGAGGGCGGTCAGTTGTATTTTGCGAATTTCTGGGAAAGGGCGATTCGGCTAAAGCGTAGAATGACTAACCCTTTTGTAGTTTCCTATTTGCGAAATAAAGATGCTGAAACGGGGTTTTATTTATTTAGAAAAGGCGAACTGGAGAAAGTCCAGTGATTTGGTCTGATTTTAACCACCCGTAGTCATAGTTTTGGGCCTAGGCTAGGTTTATTCACTTTTATCTTTTAGATAAAAACTTGAGTAAGATTTAGAATAGTCAAATAGCCCAACGATTGGATGCTGTTACCTTTTTAAAAACATTTAGAGCTGCAATTTGAGTGGAGTGGTATTAAAAATAATGCGGTGATATAGCTGTTATTCATTTGTTCTTAATTGATAGATAGTGTTAATAAAGATAAGTGGATTTGCGATGGGAGAAGGCTTGCGGACAATTGGAGGTGTCTGTTGGGTCTTTTCTGGTTTAGGAGATGATTTGGATAAAATATTTTTGGGTAATAAAGCTTGAGATATAATCAGTTTGAGGGCTGCTTGGTTTGTCGCCAAATGCAGCTTCAGCTGTCAATATTTCCTCATATCTGTGCCTATTCTACATGAAGTTTATCTTAGTATAGAAAAGAAGCGAGTTTTGGACATTTGCCAATAAAAATAGACAAATATTGGGTTCGGCGATGCTGCGAAGCTGATTGGAGTGGTTATTGGGCATCAAGCCTATTTTTTTCTTATGGCTTGCCGATAGAAAAATCATATTTCTAATCTTCTAGTTATAAATCTGTTTAACTCAAGCACTAATCGAAGCATAATTGATAATTAGGGTTAACATCCCGAAATTCTTCATCTTGAGCTGCTTTTGACTCAGTTTGGAGGCTCTCAATGCGACTACTTGCCAAGCGCGAATGAGATCTCAAAGCCCTAGAAATGGGTTTCTGGTTCTCCTCTACAAGCAGATCAAGAAAAACAGTGAATGAAGTGGCTATTTATTGTTTAGTTTGTTAATTTAGCTTTTCTTATGTGGATGAGCAATGATTGGATGTCGCAGAATATGTCCAGAAGTTGCCGAGAAAGACATATTCACCAAGTTGCCTCCCCAAGTAGGAAATGAAGGCTGGATGTTATGTCAGTTATTATGCTGGCGGGTGTGCTCAGATATTAATCCGATAAATATAAATTGAGAATATAAATTCCCTATGCAGTCGAAACTATCAAAAAAATATCAGCTGTGTCCACCTCGGGGGTAGCAACTGAGCACTTGAGCAACCTTGCTAATAGTAATATTGATTTGAAGTTGAACAAAGAAGGGAGTCGTTTCGCTTTTATTCAATAAATTATCAGTCGCAGCTGAATACCTTCAATAAATAAAGTAAAATATTTTGGGGGAATGACGTTTGGGCAAAAAAGAGTCATCACTCTTTTATGGATTTCACACTTTTAGTAATGCCCTGATCACTTTTACTATCCTTTTGGTCCGAATCAGAGCTTTTGAATGTTCTAAACGTTCTAGAATTATACCTAAACTGTAGGAGGCACCCAAAATGTCAAACTAAATCACCTTTTTATCACTGAGCCATTGACCCGAACAAATGTTCTGGTCTTGGTTCCAAATGATCTAACTTTCGACTTTTTATTTATCAGGAGATATGTTCTGCCTTCGAAAGGGGGCGTGAATTGAAGTTATTTAGTTTTTCTAGGCTTTATTAAAGGTGCTCATTCATGTTTTCACGCCACAAATGGTTGATTGGCTGAAATATTGGTACTTTCCGTAGATAGCGCGTTCTTTATTTTCCCCTATTTTCAAAAAATAGAGATGGCGAACAATTTTGCCTTTTTAAGGATCTAAGCCTCTAAACAACAATGTTAATTCAACCGGCTTCGAATAGACTTGTCTAAACAAATATAGACTTTTCAAACTTTTGACTTTAAACTTCCAGTACTCATTTAAAAAAACCATATACTTCATGCAGAAAAGCAGGGTTTTCCAGTTATGCCAACTTTAGGAAGGCTTTTCTGGATAAATAATTGGGTTATGTTATTAATAGGCCTCATAGATCAACATTATTTGTAATAATTAATTAATTCAATATTGCTATGATTCCCGAACAGTGCTATGGATTCCCTTACGACTACACCAAACAAAACATCTTCAACCATTATGTCACCGTAGATGCTAGCTTTATCGAGAATTTGAATCTCTAATTTATGCAGATGGCGAATCGCTAAAAGAGCCTTATCATTTAAATCGAAACTCTTAAAGGTCAGTTGGAGCAAATAAAGAATGACTTGAATGACAAGGTGAAGTGCTAAGTAAGCAAAATGCTGAGGTAGCAGCTCTAAGAAAAGAGGACCTAACACCCGATTAATATTTGTTACAAGCACTACACCTGCAAGATAAAGGGTTGTAAAAGAAGATACAGTTCCAAGACAGCCCTGAGGGCTCACCTGAGAAGCAAACACGACCCTTTGGACTTTTATGATTGTTGATGCTGATTTTTCTATTATACCCTTCCTTAAAAATCTCTTTTGTTCTTTACTAGATTACATGACTAAAGTTTAAATGTTGAGCCCACAAGCAAAATATTCTTGACTGTTTGTATCAAACCCAAGCCTTGGGGAGTACAATAAATCAGCTTGGGCCTGAGGAACTTAGAGAAAATGTTTGTATTTCTCAATCATTTTTCTGGCATTTTTTCAAGCAATTTTATGACAAGAAAGCTGCATTTGGGAGACCGAGAAGCTAATCACTTCAGTGTTTCCATAAGCATCAATAAAACTCAATAAGACTTACGAAAAAGTAGAATTCTAGTTTTTGGCTTCCAGGGAGTTTTCAGTCATTTAGATTGAATAATTACCACTATAATCGTAAATAAGAACTAAAAGTACACAGTATTGAAGTTAATGAAGCTGGTGCTCAGTTGAATGGGTACAAATTTGCTTCTCATGATTATTCAAGCTTCTTAAATTTTGAATTTTGACTTTTTGAGTTGATATTTTGCTGACAATTTTTCTTTACACCCATATCTCGCTAAAACTGCTGGAAATCTTCAGCTCGGCTTCAAACAAAGTAAAATTGGCTCCTCAGTCAATATTATTCTCTTTTGCGATAAGCTACGAAATTGAGAGGAGAAAAATCAAAATAAACAAGTGCTTGACCCAGACTGAAGCTAATCTTGGGCCTTTGAGTTGTAATCTTGCTTATTAGAGAAAATTAATTTATATGGAGATTATGAGGCCAGTTAAATTTAGTTTTCTATTTAAAGAACAGTCAAATCTAAAAAGAGTGTTAATCAATTTCCTTTGCTGTGTGTTTTCTTCTTAGATGGGCCTTGAGGGCGATTCGGGAGCTGTATTTCCTTCTGCAGGTCTTTATTGGGCAAATTTTATCTTTTTTGAGCCGGGCACTATGCTGCTGAGTTTACTTTAGCTTATCAAAAAATTTAGCGCACTCTTCCCTGATGGTGGAGGTGATGGTTTCAGCTATATTTTACTGCAATTTCGCCAGCTGTTTTGCGATTCCTGCTATTTCAGCCTGCGTCTGCTGCTTATATTCTAGACTTTTCTGAAGCTGCTAATTAACTTGCTAATCCTGAGCAATGTTGATGGTAGGATAAAGGATAGAGTGAGGAAAAAGAAATAGCGAGTCAGGATTGTTTTGCTTGGGAAACATCTTTTTTTTAAATTAGTTATAGATTTATTATAAGTGTTAATCAAAAAGGGGTTCTTTTTGCATTGAGGGTAGTATGTTATAGTTTTTCTTTACGGTTTTGATGGTTAATGTCTAACTATAGGATTGCAGCTAGAAACTTTGCTAATAAGCTGTCTTTTTGCTGATTATTCGTCTAACAAAAAAAACATTAAAAAACATAACTATTTTTAAGTCAATTATCGACCTTCAACGCATTTCTATTATGCATAGTCTATACTTTGCTGCCTATTATTCTCAGAAATGATGACTTTTGCTAAGTTTTCAGAAGAAAAGGTCTAAGTCAAACATCTTTTCTATATTTTTCTCATCTGCTTTCAATCTAATCGAATAACAACTTGTTGGAGATCTGACTATTGATACTGAATGTAAGTTTGGAGCTTTGTTTCAAAATTTCGACAATTAAAGAGTAATACACTTTGAGAGGTTTTAACTGAAAAAATAGAATTTAGCTCCAAATTGAAGCCCTAAAAGCGTTACAACCTGAATGACGATAGTTTTGGTTCTCTTAAAATTTGTTTATCGGTTTTCTTAATTTCTATAAAAGCTCTATTAACGAAGAAAAAGACTAAGGATTCAGTAATGTAAAATTAAAAGAGATTTTAGTGACTTCTGAAGATATTTTTTGATGCCCCTCCTCAAATCCAACGCCAGTTTGGTTTTTCGTATAGATTTAATAGTTAATACATAATTCTCATAGTTTATCCATTATTTTAAATTTAAATTTTTTTCCTAGACTAACTAAGCTATTGCTACAAAATTATAGAATCGATAAGTTCCAGAATTTTCAGCAACTCTCTTGAAAAATTTGAAAATAGCCCAGGAATTAGAATTATGGCGATTTGCAAAGAAGAAGGCGAGAAGCATACAAGGACTTGTTGTAAGTGGACTAGACGTTTAGTTTGGCAAACTTATATGTGTAATTATTTTTTGACTTAAAGTCATTAAGACTTTTACTAATAATAGAGCTTAATGTCAATTATCATCATCTAACTATTTTTATTACGAATAATTCTAAGGAAATAACTATTTTAGGTCATTTTAGCTTCCTTTTCAGTAGATTGATTAATTATTCAACTAAACAGATGCCTACAATTTTGTAAAACATCAACATGTTTAGATACGAGTAGTTCTGGGGAATAAGAGGAGAAAAAAAGGTCACTCACCAATGTGGAGGTCTAGTTACTATCCTCGCTTTCGTATTAGTTGGTGCCATAGCCTGCTATGAGCTGGCTTTAGTCTTCCAAAAGAACCAAATTGTAGCCTCAACTCAAGCACAGATTGATTTCTTACCTGCTTATACTAACATCACTACATTTCAGGATGATCCGAATACTTAGCCTTTTATGTTGGCCTTAGATATTAGAAAAGGCCCTAATGGAGCTCCATCAACTCAAGATTACTAAGTTTACGGTCAATATGCTGTAAGATCTTACAATTCAACTGCCAGGAGCTATCAAAGTATACTAACTACAATTAATTTGGAAAATTGTACATCTTTGCATTTTTCCAAATTACCCAATATCACTGAAAATATAGTTAATTGGGGGATCAATCAATGGTACTGTCTCCCCATCAATAAAACATTCTAGATAGGAGGGAACTAAATAGAGAGTTCAAAGCAAATAAGATTCGGCATTACCTGCAAAAATACTTCCTCAGAGTGTATGAACTCATCTGGGATGGCCATGGCGACTAGTCTTTACACTTTGAATACCTTCATCAACCCTGAGAATAATACAAACCCCTTTCTTGCCTATTTGAATAATGTCTAATCTATTTTTCAGTCTAGGGCCTTCACAAGGAATTTTATAGACATTGATAAGAATATACTCAAAACTGACAGTAGCCTCATCCCTTTTGAAAATATTGACATTCACGCAAGTTTTTAAGTTAGCCATAACTACAATAGCTACACTTTTAGCTCTACAACTCCTAGAACCGAGTTCATTATATAAAAATCAGGAAGAACTACGATAGGGAAAAGGAGTTATCTAAAGCTGTTGCAAGCATTTTCTTTCGTTGGAGGATTAATACCTCCAATTATTGCTCTTTTCTCTTTGATTTTTGTTATAAAAAACTTCGGCTCGTTAGTCTTTGAAATGAGATTTGCTTAAAAGTTTTTCAAAGAAAAGCCTGGAAATCACTTCAATTACTTATATTTCGTAAAACAACTCTTTTACAATATTCTAGAAGATCTGAATGTTAAAACCAGCCACTCCTAGACAATAAAACGGAGGAAATAAATAACAAAAACAGTAAACCGGCTGATGGACATAGTTTACCTTCAGAGAAGGATATCATTTCTAGAAAAAGCGATAAGTGTTCTTCTTGAAAAACATCAGCTGAGAGGGCTTTACTTACTCCATAATACACAAATGGAATCGGAGCAGAATTACAAGAATCACAAGATGAGGTTGAGATTGCATCAGCTACTATTTAGCAATAAATTTGGTTCTTCTCTTAGGGATTGGTTCAAACATCAAACTTAAATAAAGCAATTGATACATGGTTCATTCTTAAGGAAAAAAAGTATTTAGGTTTAAGGCAAGCAAATAAAAAACTAGTAGCAACAAAGAGGCGGTTCAAAAAGTAATTTGAATGATTATGAAAAAGAAGACTAGCGAGCCCAAAGTAGCTCTAAGTTTAAGTAATACTAAGCTCAAATGAATTCATAAAAGCAGATAATTCCATAAGACTTAAGCTAAAAAGGCATTCCTGAAGATAAGTAGTAAAATTCATATCTTGATGAACATCTCAATGATTAGACATCATAAATTGATCCCATCTAGTAGCAGTAGGCTGAATAACTTGCTAAAGATTTGCTGAAATTGCGAATGTAGGCTGAGAAAAAAGGAGAACCTAAAAGCAAAAGGATATTTGAGCTATTCGACAAGAAAATGAAAGCTACTATATAAGAATTGCACGAGATGACTAAAATTAGATGATATTAACCCATGCAACTCATGATAGATTCATAAATCTTCTTATCTTTTTGAATTATCTTTAATCAATTAAGTCTGCAGCAATAGAATATCAAGCGTTATGAAGTTACTGCTAACTAAAATGATGTAAATATCCTGAATTTGTCTTTCTTGTGCCTGATTAATAACTCCTAAACATCATTTGCTCAAATAAAGTGAGTTTATTGCTTTGATTCATTTTTCAGAATAAATTTTGTTAAAGAAAGCTTCCAAAGATTCATATAAAGTTGAGTGTGTTAAATCCTAACAACTAATCAAAGAATATCTTAAGAGTCTTTTGAATGAATGACATAAAAGACAAAACCTAAAGACTTTTTCTTGCCAGCAAGTTCCTATTTATACATTATCAGATCTTAACGTCTAATAGCGTGCATCTATAAGCAAAATATTGCTTTAGCTAAGAAAACCAAGAAAGTTGAAATACTCAGCTTGGATGAATTTATTCAAATTTGTTGCAATTATCGATCAAGAAACGGAATCTTACGAAAGATAATAAGTAAATATAAGGGAATGAGCCACCCCTAATAGTTTGGAGTGAGCTATGACTAGCTACCATCCGAGGCATAACTTTTAAAAATGGAGGGTTCTGGAATTTATTAGAATTTGTTGGCGAGAATAATCATAACAGTATGATAATTCGATGAAAGCTGATTATTTATCTACATGAAAAGTCAAACCAATAAATCATCTTTCCTTCTGCTTTTATAATTATTGGTCGTCGTGTTTGGATCTCAAATGAGATCTCAGGGCAGTCTCTGAGCTGTAGACTCGAGCACACCCTCCAACTGGGCACTTCCTGTCTTTTTTCAAGATACTCGTCTGCTATGAGGAGTTCTAAGTTTTTTCCATAAATTTTGAGATTTCCTCCTTGATGGCTGTTGAAATGGTTTCATTCATGTCTTTTCTCAGTGATAAAAGTTCGCTTTTCAAACTTATAACCTCTTTCATCATCCTGTCTTCTCTTTCCATCAGCAAAATGAAATGGGCTTGAAGTTTTTCCAAATCAAGGGCATTCGTGGGGCTCTGCGGGTAGTAGGGGGGCAAGGCATAGCTCAAATCAAATTGGTAGCGATAGTTTTGGTTTGGAAGCATCTTACTAACTAATTTAAATATATAAAGGCACCGAACAGAACCGCAGTATTAAATCCCATCGGATCTTGCAGTTTTTCTCCTTTGGACTTTGCCAACTGTGTGCAATTTTTTATAATATTTGGAATATATTTGTTGTTATTTAGCCTCACTATCGTGAGCATTAATGATGTTTGGAAATTCTTTGAAACTGGGGTAAATCAGACCTCAAAGTCCCACAAACAAAATAGCAATTGTTACATAGCTGTGGGCTAGATTTAGAGCAGGTGGTATATAAATGCTGCTCAGTTACCTTTTGAGCAAATCTCCAAGATGCTTCATCTTCCCGAAAATCGTTTTTCTCATTTTAAGGGGTTGGAGATGATGAATTGGCCTTGGAGCCGGTGATAAAAATAGTTTTTAATGTATTTTTTTTATTAGTTTTGATTTCCCAAAATGTTTTGAACTTCTTAATAATTTTAGGAATGAACTACAACTCATTTTAACAATTTAAGAATTTAGCAATAAGTCCAAAAACGGAACTCAAAACAGAATCCTCGCTCTTCTGACTGGCTGCCCAAGGTTTATTTTTTCCGGGTTTTTATTGTAGCTTTGAGTTGAAGTTAACCAGTGATAATATTTTTTCTACAAATAAATATAAATCTGAGCAAAGCAAAGCATCGAACTCGGCCTCAGCTAATTTCTCTCTCAAAAATGATAAATGTTGATTTTCTTAATAATACGACAAGAATTGTCGAGCTCAAGCATGATTATGGGACATCAGACTATTATTCAGCTGTAGAGTATTTATTCGTTGACTATTGTTTTGGAATAGTGAAAAACTCAGGGTCAAACGCTATTTGTCTTTTAAAAAGAACTTGCTGAAAACTAAGAATAGAAATAATATCTTGACTATTCTAGACAAGTAATATTATTCTAATCCATAGAGATATTTTTGCTCTTTTGCTGATATTTGATGCCAGGGGTAGAGAAATCTCAAAAACAAGTATGTGTCCAAATGGGTCATCATTAAGAAGATGTGTTTATCTTTGGCAAACTGTCTTCTTCAAGATATAATCCTTATCAGTTATAGTTCAAGTTGGTACTAAAATCACTTGTTTTTGAAGAAAAATTGTAGATCGAATTTATATCTTTCTCTCTCAGAAGATTTAGGAAAAATGATAAACAAAATGTCTATTCCGTGATGAAAGATAGAACTAGGCATATTTAATAGAAGAAACATTAGATTTCTTTAAAAGAAGGTGAAAAAGATTGGCCATAAACAGAAAAAGATGAGAACTTTTGTCACTAGCTTCAAGGGTTGGCCAACTACTGACGTTAGAAATAAATAGGCAACAATAAAAAATCAGTTTTGGCGTGCTTACTTTAGATAAAATAGCCTATTGAGAACCATTTTAGCTCAATAAATGACGAAGATTGCATTCTTGTCAAGATTTATTTTTACTAGTATTACTTTTAATAATAAAAATAAATTAAGAATTTGAACTCTCAACTCTCCAGAAACGGATGCTTGTTTGATGTCTCGGCCAAATAGCTGCCCCAACAAACTTTGTTTATTAATAAGGTTAATGTAGCATAACTATATTAATAGGGGAACTTTATCAGGGCTGGAACTAGTCGCTTTAAGAGCTATTCTGGTAGTGCTTTTGCTTCAGGTGGGCCTTTAGTGCAATTTTGGAGCTGTACTTGCGGCTGCAGCCTGAGATAGGACAAGGTTGATCCTTTTTGAAGCTGGTCTTCTCCTCCCAAAGTTTTCTTATTTTTTTCATGTAGTCTTCAAAATTGTGAGACATGATGTCGGAAATGGTGTCTACGGCTGAAGTTTTGAGATTTCCCAACTATTTTTGCAGATTCTAAACTTCTTTCCTTAGCATCTCTTCTCGTGCTACCATAAGCTCAATTTGAACATTCAGCTGCTCTAATTCCTTGAGATCGACCACTGCGTTGAAAGAGTTAGCTGGGACCCTACAGTTTTGCAAAAACCTTGAGTTGTATTATCCGATTGGGAACATATTTGACTCAAATGAAGATATAATATGAAATCCTCGCGGGAATAAATATATAAAGTTTAAACTATAAGAGGCTACTTTTCAGAAACGGCTAGTATTTAAAACTTCAGCTCTATGCTGTAAGGATTCACAATTAAGGCTTGTCTCTATTTTACTTGATTACATTCTTGTCAAATTAAAATGAAATCTCACTTGAAGCGTCAAATTCCAAAATGATGGGGGAAAACTTTAACTGCTAGGAAAAATAAGGATCCTTTTCTCTAGTTTATAACTCTTAGTCGATTTATTGCCTGCAATATAGTATTTATTCTATGCTACTTGAGCTAGTAGCCTATACTAACAAAAATTTATTTCTTGTAAAGCAGCAACTATTACCTCAGCTGTTCTTTTACCACCTAATCTCTTTGACTGCCATGCGAAACTGGTGCTTTTTATAGACGATATACTAATAGTGTGAAGGTATTAAACGAGAGAAGCATAGTATAGTGTCTCAATTGATTGTAAGCATACAGTTTATTTCGAGAATATTTTGGTGGCCTCTCTGAAATAAGCCATCTTTTTCCCCTCAGCAACGAGCTTAAGTGGCATATTAAGATTAATGACTCATCCGCTAACTTTGACTTGGCTTATCTTATGCTTGCGTCTCTCTGAATCAATATTTTTGACAGTATTTTTGCGAACGAATCTCAGAAATTTACTTGGTAAATAATTGGGCATTTATTTAAAGGCAGCTGAAGTTTCCTTGATGAAGAGATTCCCTCAATTATAGCTGTGATGCAGCCCCAAAAATCAGAATCTAGGGAGAGAGAATACAGGCCTTTTCTAGAAATAGCATGCTTAAGCGATTATGCTACGGTTGTTATAAGGCATTTTCTCGTGAGCCATTCTGAGGTTGAATCTTGGTTTAACTCGAAAACGTCAAAATTCTTCGACAATCACTGAATTTGACCCTTGAAGAATTTTTGGCCCTAAATATGGATAAAGGCCAGCCTTTATTTTAGACAGTTAAGCTCTGTGTAAATATCTTAGCTAAGCTACCTTAATATTATATCACTTAATTTATAATAGTTTGCATCAAAACATAAAATGCAGTGGCAAATTCCTTCAGCTTGATCATAAGGAAGAGGCGTTTTTGTGTATTAGTGTCTACCAATTTTTTTAGACCTAAATTCCTCCATTAGTTGCCTAGACCCATTCTACTCGTTGGATATAGCGCACCTGACTTATTGGCAAGAACAACAAGCATCTGTTAAATAAAGATTCTTTAAGTGTGTCCAAAAAGGTTTAAAAACAGTTACCCATTTGAAACTTGCTCGAAGTTTCATTAATTTTTAATTCTTGGACTTAATCAAGTTTCACCGGTTTCAAAATTTCCAGCCTGTTTTCTTCATAATTTCTTGATCACTCTAAGTTAAAGAAGTCGGATATGCGTCACTTGATTAAGAAGTTGATTACTGCTAGTTTTTAAATTCGAGTTTTTACTAAATCATCGGGTTCAATTATAAAAGTTACTTTTTTGTTGCAGTTGCTTCCGAGGTAGTAAAAAATGGTCCCTTTTAATAAAATATGGTTTAAAGGACAAGAATAAAAATAGAGAAAAATAATATCTTTATCGAAACATGCATGGTTCGTGGCGCAATCAACTAAAAGATGGTGAAAATAGAGAGTTAACCCTATTTAAGCGTAAGAGTACCTCTAACGGACACATGGTTCGGTTTTGTGCTGAAAATCATCGATTGTAGTTATAATATTTATTCTTTAAAGATTATGATTCCCAACCAAACCTAGAGCTTAGCCCGAGAATATTTTGCTCCCTAGGGTCAGGTTCCCTGCATATTCGTAGAACTAAGCTACATTCAAACCCTTAATGCCAAAATCGCGGAGATGACTATAAGATAGCAGCAGTTAGTGTCCCAGGTGTCAAAGCTGAAGGAATAAATCAACGAGATAAAAAGTATAAAGAGCGAAGGGTTGTAATCTATCGTTATGGTCAATTTAAGGGAATAATAGGAGAATAAGAATTCTCAAAATAGAACCAACTAAAGCCCCAAAAGTTTTGTATGTCGGACGAAGGGATGCAGAAGACGTTACAGTTCAAAAACTGCCTTAAATGCCCATCTTAGAAAACGACATCACTCTATGGATTTCTTGGATTGATTCTTTAAAATAATTATGAATTAAATGATGATTTTATAAAATTGATTAGATAAATTATCAAAGATTGTTGCCGAGTTAAGGCTAGGCTTTTTGGGTTAGGACTCTCTAAAAAGCTTGATTGTTAATTATACCTTCTTTTCTCAACAATTAGAATTGGCATGGGAATAATTCCTATTGAAGCTTGCTTGGAATTCTTTCCATTCACAGCTATTAAAAGAAAATCCTTTACCTTTACGTTTTTTTCACTAGTTACTCTTTTATTTAAAGATCTTTATTAACCTTGGGAGCCATGTCATTTCTTGAGTGTAGTTTTTGACTTAAAAACTTTGCTTACAAGAAGCTATATCAATTATCTTTGTCATTTCGTAAGAATTTACCTTCATTCGTAAGCATTCGCACCACCTATATGCATGGCAATAGATAGTTAGTGGGTTCAAGCATGGAGGCAAAGAAATATTGACGGCTGATTCCTTAAGATCAGCGATTCAAATGCTCAACAAAGTCGAAAGATGCTTATTGTTGCATTTTTCTAATATTGGGTCACTTATACTGGATTCAGCAATGAAAAGAAAGTAAAAAGATAGAGACTTTCTAATTATTCCCATACAAAATCTCAACATTTGATTGCAGCTACGCCTTGCTCACGATAGATACATATTTATGACTATACGAGGAGATAGATGAATTTTGTGGAGTGTTTCCGAAGAAATTAATGAACGGATTATGCGGAAAGGCGAACTGATAATTGTGGAGGGCAGAAATTTAAGGCTGAGTAGGTTTGAAAGTTAATTACAGTTGGCCGGACTTCATGGCTATATAGTTTACTTTTTAATTTGTTTACTCCGCCATTCAAACAAGTAGCATAGAAAATCACGGGCCAAAAAAATAAATCTCAAACTATTATTTCTCACTTAAACATCCATTCCGACCTGCCTGAGGGGCAATATCCTTTCTTGAACCAATATTCTGCATACTTCGCATTTAATTCAGATTCGGAAATCAACGCAAAAGCTACATTCAAAATGGAGGGGCGGAGGGGCAGTAGGTAATATCCCGGGGGCAAAGGGATTTTAAGCGAGAAATAACGACAATAAGTAATTTTCTTCAATTAATTCTTGGCCGTCAGCTTATAATCGTTTATATTTAAAAGATAGAAGAAGATGAATCCTTTTTAAGAGCAGAGTGACTAGAATACCGCCCACCATCAGAAGGTGGAGAATTCCGGTCGCTTTACAATCGATGCCATTACTTTAGAGGCCTTAGACGCCATGATTTCGCAAATCATGGAAAGGTAAAGTAAGCTGATCCAGGAAGTCCAGAATTTGAGAGCCGAGGTCCAGAAAATCAAGTCAAGTGTCAAGGAAACTGTCTCGCAAACAATCAGGGAAAGAATAAGTGAGGAACTCCAAAAAATAAAATTGTTCTAAATGCCACAGCAATCGTTAAGGAGCAAGAAGTCATGTTTGGTGGAGGGGTGCACTAAAACATTCACTTCCAGAATGTATCTGCGATATCACCAAAGAACTAGACATGGTAAAGCTGGATGATTGTTGTTTCTAGTTGATTTTATTTCCTTCCTTATTGAGATTTGAATTACAGCCTATGCTACTTCGAGCTAAATTTAATCTGGTCAGGTTTATTGGAAAATTCCTAAGGAAAGGTTTGAGCTTTAATTTCTCACCCCACAAAATATCCAAATAAAAGTTGCTGAGAACCAAATTCACACAATATTCGCTGAGTTAGTAAAATCTTATAAATGTTTCCTTTTGGGCTCTATCCAAAACACTAGCACTCCTGCAGCATTACTATATAAAAAATGGTGAAAATAGCGCACTACAGCCACTACATGGGCGCCAACATGAGCAAATCCATCATCTGTTTACAAATTGACAGCTAACCCTGCATTTTATTCAGAGTCTTCTAGAGTACAGATTATTTCAGGGTGGGCAAATTGAGGGTGAAAAGTAGTTAATCTTGATGTTAAAGTTTAAACTGTGTAAACTGGGTATCAGGGAGTCTATATCAATCTGTCTATTAGCTTTCAACACTAAGCTAAACTTAAGATAAATATCATATTTTTCTGTTGATAATAGAAATTTCGAGTCAAGACAAATTACCAAACCAAAAGCCCTTCATCTTCGAGTGTTTCTCGAATATAGAATGAAAACACTCAAAACCATTAAGAGAAAGGGCGAGAACACCATGAATCATGGTTGCGATAATATGCCTTTTCTCTCTATTAACTGATAAAGACTTATAATTACTTTGAAAAAGCTAATGAATTCAGGAAACGTTGGCTAAAGTACATCTCCATCGATTAAGATTATTTTATCTGGAATGTGCCTCAAGTCTGCGGTACTTATATGTGGGTTAATATTAAGACAAACACCTAATTGCTCAGCTACAACCAATAGATTCTCATAGACCGACTCAAATCGCTTCAAAATGAGCTAAGCGGAGAAGAACTGGCCATGAAGTAGCAGTTTTTCAAAACGATGATGAATTGCTTGGATTAAGTGACTATAAAGTAGGAGCGAAGAATGCAGAAAAGACATTTCTTAGCAAAGGACAAGGCATGTGGAATAGAAAACTGCTCTCGTAAGTACAGTTCGAAGATTGCCCTCAGAGCGCATATTAAGCTCAAACATGGCAGCAAAAAAGCATAGAAACTGTCTGCTCAGTGATGAATTAAGAGTAACATATTTCTATTTTTAATTTAATAACTTATGCTACTTTTCCCTGGAGCTTAGCTCAAAGCTTCATCTTCCTTTTTGATTTCCAAGTGCCTGGGCAGCTTAGTTCTCACAGAAAAACTATATTCAAATCTAAAACGGCTTGTAAAATAAAAAAAAAAGAAGGAACTAATGTTTTCTTATTTATTGCCAAACACATTGTATTTATTTTAAGCTCACTAGGCCTAGAATCCTGTTTGAGGCAGATTAAGATCCAATGCCTAGCTCCGAACTGAGATTGCCAACAAATTTAGTCAATATGATTTATAAGTTATTTTTGTACAAAACCAAAAAAATCCAGGATAATCTTTAGATATGTGCCAAACGAAAGAAAGATGTTATAATTTTGACTTGTTTTGATAACTGAAGATAATTTTATTTTATTTTCAAATGATAGGTTATAAAAAACATGCATTTAGCTGGTTGAGGTTTTGAAGGTACTTGATTATTGCTGGTTTTCAGGCGGCCTTAAATAGATTTTACTGATTTAGGGAAGTCAAACTTGACCTTGATTTTTGTTAACCAAGCTAATCAATATCTAAATATTCTGAAAACTAATTTGATTTCGGCAAAGTTTCTGTAATAAAGTGAAAAAGATTAATTATTTTGAAATGCTAGCCTAATATTTGACTTTAGCTGCTTTAGAGATCTCTTAGACCAAGATTTAGAAAATCAACAATCTTAAAGCTTTAAAGGCTAATCAACATTTTGAATATCTATCGCTAGACTCTTTGCTGTGTATTAATTCAAAAAAAAGAGAAATTAATTTTTTATGCTTCTTATTTTTATTGTTTCAAAGTAGCTTGGAACCAAAAGAATAGTCTTCATAAAATAACTTCATGGAATGATGAATTTGATCGTCTGAAAGATGTTTCTTATAGACGACTTACTTCCAAGAGTGCTTTGGAGCCGCATCATCAATAAAAACTATACCATTGAGATATCTATCTATTTCGTAAAATATGCTTTTCTACATATTCCTATGATTATTATAGTCTCGCTTCATAAGTAGTACTTAAGCTATCTATAGGCTAGGTCTGGGTTTTGATTGGAAGATCAAATTAGTTGTGTCTGGATTTGTTTGTGATCTACCAGTTTGAATAAACGAAGTACCTATGAGTCAAGATGGGCTCAATTGGCTCATTATAACGTGCTTGAGCTCTTAGAATTGCATACTCGTAAAAAAAGTTAGTTGAAGAGATAAAACTTTTCAGATGGAAGGAAAACCATAAGAACTTAATGAATTAATTAGCTATAAAATTGATAATTAAGGGTGAAATAGTGTGGGCTTTAGCTTTCAAAGTAACTATTTCCGACTATTTTGGGCAAAAGTTTACTCCTGAGGTTAGTTGAGCAAGATTTAGTCTATACTTATGCCCAAAAATCAGAATACTAATGCTGAAAAGCAGCATAAATCTGAGTTTATCTGCATATTTGATTGAATTAGCTGAAGAATCAGACTTCCTCATAATATTGATTCCAGCTAAATTAGCTGCTTTCGATTCTTAATATCAAAATAATAGTATTTTAATCCAACAAGTAGCTTCTCAAAGAAACTGAGCAGTAAAGTGATTTAAGTTTAGAGGATGATTTGAAATCATCAAGAAATCTTCTAAAGAAAGTAATGCATTGGCAGATAAGCTGCAGGAAAGTATCTAAAGAATGAGGACAATTTTTAAAAAATGTATAAGCAGACTTCTAATAGACCCTGATTGAATGTAGCCACAAGCATGACTCACCTTGATCAAACTATATATGAGCTCATTTGATAAAAGACAGATCAAATCTTTGATAAGTGATTATTCCAAGGTTTTCTCATATTCGAAATATGAGCACCAATAAACTTCATTCTTTAAAACGTTTATTTATCTCAATACATTCTTTACAACTAATTTGCAAGAGATTTTGATAGATGTAACAAATTTTTACCTATACTTAGATCACTATTAGTTCCTCAAAGCCAGGAATCTATTATGCTAGATGGGATGCAAAGTTTAAAGCTTGAGACTGTTGGATTCTGGTGAGCGGCATTTTGATCTTTTTACAGAGCTGTTTCGTTGCTTATCACAAAAACTATTCTTTTCCTATGTTGAATAATATAGAGTCTCATAACACTTTAATTAGCCAATATAACTATAAAACACA
>Ga0316217_10003458_pt1 | contig 17969 bp, 9 predicted proteins | sample 1anoAmetaG_FD_203633 | JGI IMG/M metagenome (GOLD analysis project Ga0316217, IMG submission 203633) | Freshwater microbial communities from Trout Bog Lake, Wisconsin, USA - 1anoA | ecosystem: Environmental > Aquatic > Freshwater > Lake > Hypolimnion/Profundal zone | place: USA: Wisconsin...
TTACTATTTTAATCAAATGCAACTCTATTATGTGATATATGATTCGCTTCGATCTTAGTCATCCCACTCGCAGCTACGCAAGCACTACTCCACCTCAACACCACACTTTCCTAGCCTATCCCAAACTTGCTCTGCATTCCAAGAGCTAGCAGATTCAATAAAGATCTGGCTCGGTAATTAGACTAGCTAATAACACCAGCTCAATTTCATCGCATTCTGAGGCATACAATCAGATGGGTTAAAAATGCGAAAAGACCATATCGAATGCTGTTCTGGTGGTTCAGATTAGCCTAGATCAACATTCATATCCTTAGGCTATCAATTCTATTCATGAGCTGTCATGTGCGCATTCTTCACTCATATGTCCTCTTTAGGTTGAGGCTGTTCATATTGCTAGTTTTATCTATCCTTGCTCTAAAATTTAATACTTTGGGAAGCTCAACCCTCGAAATGATCAGCTCTGTAGGGCCAATTTAATCGCAATCTTGGACTGCAAATTGTGCAGCTTAGTCAGTAAACTACGTAACTAGTTATTAATGATAGCTAAATGTCACTCGCTCATCATTTTACCGAATGGATTGATGATCCAAACAACCTTGCATCTATCTAAGCAAGAGCCAATCTCATCCTCACTATCAAAGGACTCTTATCTCAATGTCTATTATTGAAGCGTATGTTCTGGGATAATTCAGGATGCTTAATGAGTCCTAAAATGATTGTTTTCTATTTTGACCAATTATAAGAATGAGTAAATATCTTCAAAAATTGCTAATTTTATGATCATACCGAATGCCTACTAACAAAAATAACGCATTCGGTCATCATAGCAGCTATTACTCTGGTCAACACTGATTAAATTCAGGAAAGTCAAAAATAGCAAAAGCCAACATGAAGGTATCTTTGAAGATAGATGAAAAGAAAGCGATTCTGTGGCTAACTTGGCTCTTTTAGGGTTGAGTAGCTGAAGAAAGCAGCCAATCTTGCCCAGTTACCTGCAATTCCACAAAAACTGCATTTATTTTTTATATAAGGCCCAAACAAATTATTCCAACTCAATAAAACCACCTATATTTTAATTGGCCTCTTTATTTGATATTAGAATCAGCCAAAGAATCTGACTACTGAGGCAGAAGTAAACACCTCAAACAGAGGTTAGAATGGTAATGAGGATTCACCCACCAAACCCCCTGCGTTTGCAACCTCAACTATGCGGACTGTGGGCCTAGCTATTTTATTTCCCATTCTTGATTATAACTCTGCGGAAAATCCGATATTAAGCATCTCTGCGCAGGAAGTTTTGGCCAGGGCTGGACTGGATTCTAACTCTGCTCAGTGGGGACTATCTTCAGAGCAAAAAAGAAGAGGGTGAGGTTAGGGAGAAGCTTTTAAAGAGAGGATAGGATCATCTTGACCCGTTTCGCTATCCCGAAAAAGGGCATCAAGCTACAAAATTTTATAACATCAAGGCAAGTCTCTATCTTCTACAAAATAACGATTTGGGGATAAATAAGCTAGTTCGGGTATGCAGGATGATCATAAGTGACCAAAGCCAAGCATTTATAGCAAATCGGTGGAGGAGAGAACAAAAGAGGGGAGGGAAAGGTGAAGTTTTGGTGGGAATGGGATGGCCAACAAACCAAAACAAGAAGTAGGAAAGAGGAACGATGATTGCAACTTACGTATTAATTATAAAATTATTGTTGAAGACTTATCCCATAAAGAGGGAGCGCCCTTCAAGTACTAAATACATTTTTTATATCAAACGTTATCTCTGTATTGATTTTAATGTCCATTAAGGTCGTCGCCTTCCTACTATTGGTATTACTCGCCTTTTCGTTTACTATAGACGTAAAATATCAAAACACATAGGATTCGCATCTACAAAAGTCTGATAAAAAAGATAACAAAACTGTAGCCACCAAAAACACCACAACTCCAGTCACCTTGAAAAAAGATAACAAACCTGCAGCAAAGCCTGCTGCAACAACACCAGGAAAACCAGCAATTGCAAAACCAGTATCAGGAGCAGCAGCAGGAAAGCCAGCAAAGCCAGCAGCTCCCGCAAAGCCTGCAGCAGGAAAGCCAGCAGCTCCCACAAAGCCAGCAGCCCCCGCAAAGCCTGCAGCAGGAAAGCCAGCAGCTCCCACAAAGCCTGCAGGCCCCACAAAACCAGCAGTAAAGCCAGCAGCAAAACCCGCAGCAAAACCAGCAGCAAAACCAACAGTCTCGAAGAATGCCACAGCCAACACAAAGGTAGCTGCTACTAAGCCTCCAGCAAAGGTAATAGGAAAGCCCGGAAAAGACTCATCCAAGCCTTTAGCTTCAAAGAATCATTCTAATTCACCAAAAGTATCAACCAAACCAGCAGCAGCCAATTCTTCAAAAGTTACTCCTGCTAAAAAACCTTTAGACACTAAAGTTAGTGCCCAAGCCCCTAAATCTGGTTCAATCTCAGCCAAACCTGTCCAAAAGCCAACACCTCCTAAAGATAACAGCCCTGTAGCTAAACCAGTCGTTTCAACAAACCCCTCTACCCCAGCCTCCAACCCCGCCGCCTAATGCGAAGGAACCTCTTACTGTAAGTTATTTTTAATTGAGCCGTAATCAACTTCTTATTTAGTGTAAAAATCTCTTAATAAAGCCGTAAATAGAAAGTTATCTAGAGTACGATATGCCTAATTTAGATGTAGCTTTGCTTTAACCAAGTGTAAGTGTTTGCTAAAGAAGCCGTTTGACTTATGATATATAGGGTATAACGTCACTTATCAAGATGTAACTTTACCATTACTTAGTGTACTTATTGACCGAAATAGGTGTAATTAAGTTGAAATTAAGGAAGGTAAAACAGCAATTATTCAGCCGTAATTTCATGATAAAAAAGCGTAAACTAATCGCTATTTAGTCGTATCTGAACCTTGATATAGGTCGCCCCATGCGCTGATGACGCGTAACTATGCTCTAAAGCAGCGGATACAGTACATTTTTCCTAAATCCAGTCGTAAAGCTGAGTCTATTTAGAGTACTTTTGGTATAAGGATAGAAGTTTGAATGAATTTATCACAGAAAGATGTAACTTTCTTGTAAAGAAGTGTAAGAGATGGTTAATGCAGGCGTAAAGATCCTTCAAATCAGAGTAACTGATAGCTTATCACAGAAGTAGCTTGTGCTTCATTTAGGGTACCACCTGAATAAGAAAAGCAGTAAGCATAGTTTTATTTAGTGTATGAAATATGTCACACAGGCGTACAACATTGAAACATCAAGAGTAAGTTTGAAAAGATGAAGCCGTAAATCGATTGAGATGCAGGGTACTTTTGGAAACATCATTAGATTCGAACTCGAAAAACCGAGGTTTCATCGTTGTTATTCAGGAGTTGTAAGCATTGGGTTAGTTAGTGTAAGTTTTGAATAAACTCAGACGTATAAATGCTGAAACCAAGACAGTAGTTATTTGTCTATCTTAGTGTAAGCCAGTTTTCACGAAGTCGTAATCTTTCATTGATAAAAGAGTAATAATAAGCTAAAATTAGTTGTAAAGCAAAACATATATAGTGTAAAATTGTACTAACATAGCGAACGTACTTTGCTTTTGAATGTAGAAAAAAGACCAAGTTGGAAGCGTAAGCAATCAAAGACTTAGTTTGGTACTTTGTTTACTATCAAAGTCGTAAAACTGGGCTAAATAAGTGTAAAAGTGCACTAAATAAGTACTTATTGCTGTATTTAGGGTGTAAGATGATTACTCTCATAATCCTAACAGGTTGCCTATTTAATGATTGGTTTTGCTATATTATCATTGTTATTCAGATAAGCACTTATTTTCTCCAGCTACTGATTTGAATTGCATGGATTATTACTCTTATGAAAATTGCAACATATGCTGGATTGATGATCAATGTCTGTGGTTCTTTTCGTACTCTTTCGGATCCCACACCTTTTCCGCAAGATTGTTTGCTGTTTTATACAGATAAGCAAGGGCTTTTACATCTTTTTTATCGCTAGTAGTCACCTCCACCTCAATAGGGGTATACTCCCACTCATAATCATGCAGTGTAGCCAGATCTTCCTAGCCTATGTTGAAATAAACCACTCCTTAGACTACTCCTTTTTCTTCCTTTACTAAGCCTGGATAGCTTCGATTGTTTATGTGATATCTTTGGTATCCTTTTAGCAAGGCTTTTGATGCCTTGTATTGCTGGGAGCAAACACCAAACATTACTTCTGGGTACATCAGAGTTCCGTAAGTAAATAAATTCGTCATTATTGTTATAAAGTTTGTTTAAATTCGATTCCTTTTAAGAGGTCAATCGAAACATTTCCGATAGAAAATAAAACAAAAAATAAAAAGTATTTAGCACAAACAGATTTCATGCATTCTAGCCCAACACAATCTCACAGGATAATTTAGCTTCATCTCTTAATAAAATTATCCTTTATCTATTGTCTTCAATTGTTTATGAAAAATGAAGCAAATTTTGAGCATTTGCTTAAAAAAGTAAACCTGGCTCATAAGGAGAGTTTCTGTGATATTTTTATAATTAAGCGCCATGTCCAAAATCAACAGAATCACGATTAAAGATGCATCTAAGCACAACAAGTACAAATTTTAGAACATCTTTGTCTACACCCCATACTAGATCTACGAATCACAAGAAACCTTCATAACTTATGTACTTTTCTCAATATGAAAGGTAATCAAATGCCTAGAGCGAAAGCAAAATGCTCTCATTCAAAGTCCAACGGGGACAGGAAAAACGATGTCTTTACTCTGCTCAACCCTAGCTTGGGCTTTCTAAAGGCAATAAAACACAAAAGGACCACCTCCTCAAATAATTTACGCCTCACGCACTCACGCACAATTGAAGCAAGTAGTCAAATAAATTGAAAAGCTCTGCTATCAAGTTAAAATTGCGATTTTGAGTAGTAGAGAGCACAGCTGTGCAAATTAATAACTGAAGCTGCTGAGAGCACAAGACAAGGAGTTGTAATGCCGCTTGAGGATTGCTCAGAAAAAAGGACTTTCTTGCAAGTTTTATAAAGTACCCAGTCTCTTATCAAGAGTGAAAATTATTATCAAAAGCATGTTTAGCTCACAAGATTGATGGATATTGAATAAATGGTGCTGAAAGGCAAAGCTTAAGACTTTTGTCCCTTCTACTATCAAAGATTCGCAAAGACAACAGCTAATGTTGTGTTAGTACCATACAATTATCTTTTCGACAAAAAGGTTTGGACGAATTAGTAAGGATTTAGAATCTAAGGTTCCATTTTAATCTTGGATGAAGCGCACAACATTCAATCAGTTTGTTAGCAATATCGTGAGTACTCCTTGCAACTCAGCACTCTAACAAGATCCATTCAACAAATTGAAGAGCTTAGACTCTAAAAGCTGAGTGAAAACAAGACGAAGCTTGATCCTGGACAACTTGACAAAATCAAGATGCTTAAAATTTCATTGGAAGATATCGAAATCAATGCGTCTTACATTCAACTAATCTATGAGCATTTCCAGACCCTAGACATTCCCACTGATTCTACAGGCACACTATTCAAAGCTAAGTAATTTGCAGAGTTAATAGACCAAGCAACTGCTTCTAGCTAATTTGGAACTCTTTCCAGGAACATAAAGTAGTTGATTACGGGATTTCAAAATTTTAGGACAGACATGCTTTTTGCCCCATATTGGGCACTTTAAAGCTGGATGAAGTTTGTCGAAAAAGTGCAGGAAATCATCAATGAATCAGGTCTTAGGGCTGGAATCTCTCAGTTTACCATTCAAGTTGCTTATGAGGGTGCTGACCTTAGAATAAATATTCATTGCTTAGATCCTTCCAGTGGCTTTAAGGAAGTTATACAGGAACATAAGCCCCATGCAGTAATCTTAACTTCAGGAACTTTAAGCCCATTAAGAATATGGCCACTTTAGCTAGGGGTATAGTTTGCACAACCTATGTCTTGTCCTCACGTACTAGCTTCACAGCAGGTCAACACTGTGGTTTTAGGAGTTGGGGCTTCAGGAAAATCGATTTAGACTAAATTTGAAAATAGAAAAAGCAATCAACTCTACGAAGATATCGGCCAAGCCCTTTACTAAATCGTCAAAAACACCCCAAATGGCGTTGTTGCGCTATTTCCTTCTTATAAGTTCATGTAGGACACTAAGAACCACTTAGCAACTCAAAACTTAATGACTCGTCTTTATCAATGCAAAAACATCTACTTTTAGAGAAAAGATAGTTCTGACTTTGCACCCACTCTTTAGAGGTATATGAAGTAAGCTTAAACTGACAAAGGAGCTCTGCTTTGTGCTCTAATAAGAGGCAGAGTATCTTAGGGTTTAGATTTTTCTCAGAAAAAATGCAGGGCAGTCGTTGTTATTGGGGTTCCTTATCCTTGCTCCAAAGATGTGAAAGTTATTGCTAAAATGAACTATCTTGATGCTTTAAGCCAAAAAGGAGAAAAAACTGTCACAGGAAGTCAATGGTACTTAGCTGAAACAGTAAGGGCTGTAAATCAAGGAATTGGAAGACTGATTAGGACTCCAGATGACTTTGGCACAGTTTATTTGATTGACTCTCGTTTTACGAAGCAAGATATAGAGAGTCAACTAGCTTCTTGGGCTAGGACTTCTTTGACCAAGCCAGCAACTTTTGAATAGTTCGTCACAAAAGTAAGAGAAATCAATAACATTAAAGAGATAAAAGAACTTATAAACATCCAAGAAGACTTAGGCTTTATCTCCAACAGAGGCACAGTGATAAGTTCCCAGATTATTAGCATTGCTCCTCCCAAAACAGTTAGAGGTTCCATTAGTAGACCTGTTCCAGTCAAATCTACAACTTAGCTTGCAGAAGAAAGAGCCAAACAAATGACACTTCAGTAGCTGGTGTCAACCATGAAAACTGAGAAATAAGCAAGAGATTCAGCCAAAGAATAGTAGCTCAAAAGAGAACAGCTATACCTCAAGCAAGAGTTTGAAAAGGATAACTATTAAAGAAGAATCTTCATGAGAAAAACAGTAAAACCCATAGAAACTGCAAAGTAACCTTGTCCCATCTGCCAAATATAGGCCCAGATGGTTAAAAGCAACACTTGCCATCATTCAATGTGCAAATAGTGCTGGGATAAATGGCTTGCTCAGGACCTCAGATGCCCTATTTGCAGAGGCAGAGTTCGCAAAAACTTTTTAGTTTCGGAAGCCACTTGATTCATTTTAGTTATATAACTTTTTATTCATTAAATAAACACAATTTACCGTCTAAGAGTAGATAGATTAATTAGAGTAAAAGTCAAATAATCTTTGGTTTTAGTATTTTAGTAATAAACTTAATAATAAATATGAGTTTGCTGGCAAATCTTGTCTTATTTGGTAATCAACAATCAACTACAATGTAGTTCTGTCACTCTCCAAAAGAAAAGCAATCATCTCTCAATTTTCAGACTATTAATTCTCATAGATAATCTCTTGTTGAGTCAGATAGACCTCGTCCAGTTTCTAAAAGCTTAGCAAAGATGAGTTTATTTGCTTCGAATCAAAAGATAGATCCCAAAGAAAGAATAATCCATCGTTTAGTCTATAAATTGGAGATGAAGTGTCGGAAGCATTTTTACAATTTCTTCGTAAAACTTGAACATTTCAAAAAGAAACCAGTGAAACCTGTGATCAATAAACTAGATTTACTTTTACCTCAATTTTGCCAAAGAATGGGTCAGATTTGTGTTTTACTTTATTCCAAATATTTCGAAAGAAACCATAAAAAGGAGGCATTTGAGAGCATTCTAAAACTTGCCAAGATAACAACCTTCTCCAAGAAGATTTAATAGGCTGTAAATAAAAAAAAATCGGCTGAATATTTTCACAAATTGACTTCTTACTCTAAGTTTATCGAAAAAAACCAAATTAGGCATGAAATTTTAGCTTCATCTATTAAGAACATTGTTCACTCATTCTATAGAACTAGTAAAATGTAACTATTGGAACTTGGGTTTAGAGAAATTTCAAAAAATTTCAGAATTTCAACTTAAAATTGTAAGAAATCTCCTAATAATGGTTATGGAGTTTAAAAGAATAAGGAGTGTGTTGAGGATTCCAAGAAAAGCTCTACCCAAAAACTAGCATTGAAAATAAGCTCTAAAACTATAAATCTATCCTAAAAAATCATCATTTCGAAGGCACACTCTACAAATCCTGAAAAATTTGTCTAAAAAAGTATTCAAGCTTAATTCTCAAATTAGACGCCAAACAGTTTGAGAAAAAGATGCTAAATTGATTTCTTACATTCTCATGAAGTCAGCGATATTTGTAATTTCACATTGATTTAGATGACAGCAACACATTATTTTTGGAAGCAGCCCTCAACTCATGTATTCCGAGAGACAAAATCCTTAAGGAAAAACATTCCAATTCTTATGTAAAGGAAAAACAAGCTTCAAAAGATCAAGGATCTTCTCAAACCTCTTTAAGTTTTTATTTTCCTTTAAATTAGTAAGAAAAACTTATTCTGAGTAAGAAAGTGAATTCTTTTGGATCCTCTGCTGTTTCATTCAAAAATTCACTTATTTTTGGACGATAAAATTTAAAAGAGGATTCAGCATCATCCTCAAGCAAAGAAATACTTGAGAAATTTATGTTTAAAAGCAATTAAAAGGCTTATCAGACATAAAATGTTTAAAAAGAGCTATTTCAGGAACACAATCATTTCAAAAGTTCCTTAAAGCTAAGAATAAACAACTAGGTTTCTTAGAAAAACAACTCTACTAGTAAGCTAAGCAGGCCATAAAGTTTTAAAATAGACCCATATGCCAAAAGTTTGACTCCTTTACACAGTTCGAGACTACTCTAAACATAAAACATAAAAATGACCATTTCCAGCAGGAAAAACATCGGATAAATAACGAGAAACTCCCTAAAGGATGAGCCACGTTTTCAAAAATTCCTCAAAATTACCAAAAAAATGTGAATAAAGTCTATATTACATTAAATGTTTGTATAAAGTAAAATGAAAAGTTCCCATAGCTATTCAAACGATTCAATCAATTTCTCCTCGTATTTTGTTCAAAAGCATCATTACCTCTTTCCCAGTTCTTTCGATGAAATCAAATTGCTTAGTTTAGCTTCGATTTTTTATTTTGAGTGACATGTCAAAGACACCGCGATTGACCATATTTAAGGTTTTGTTTGCATTTTACTTCATAAGAGATTTGCGGAATCGCTTTATTTATCGATGATATTAGAGTCTTGTATTCAATTGGTCAAAAGATTTCAAAATGACTTCCATGCTGAGATCTGCAGTGGAGAGTTTCGCGAATTATTTCCTCGATTCCTCGATGAAGTGTTCATAAGCTTCTATAACCAGCACATCTTTCTCTATTTCTTTCATGATTTACACTAGTTTATTTATTATGGCATCTATAAGTAGCGTGAGTCACAAATTTTAGTAAGTTTCATTGAGTATTAGTTTTATTACGATAAAAAAAGGTAAAATGGTCAAGTGTGAAAGACTCAGAATAATGATAGGTGAGTAATTGGTAAGCAATTAATCAATATGAATGTTCAGCCTACATTGCACTTTGTTAGGGGCCAAATTAGTCGACTATCTTTATTTAGTGAGTTTAGTTAGTTATTTGCAAAAACTAAACCTGTATTTGCGAGATCTAGGCTCTGATCTACTATGTCTTCTTGATTATTTGAACTGTATCTTCTTCCATTTTTTTGAGTATGGAATTGCGAGTTTCTAAGACCTTGAGCTTGGTACAAATATCTTTAAAACTTCTGACTTTTTCTCTAAGCTGCTTCTATAAAATCTAGCATTCCGGCCTAGATAGAGGCAGTCCACTCCCTTCCTTTGTCAGTATCTTTAACATCAACACATATACTTCATGGTGGCAACTGGTAAGCTGAGTTTTCAAAGTTTCAAGAGTTTATATTTGAAACATCTAGCTGTTTTCATTTGTATTGAATGGCAGTATCTACTTGAAACTTTTATAATTTTAGGTTAGATTTTTCAAGGGATTATCACTGTTTGCGAAATGTTGATGATATCTACTATTAAGAATGTTGATTGGGGGAGGAATGAAAAATTCAATTTAGGTGACAGGTGGTGCTTGTTAAACATGTTCTATTTTTGCTTCTAATTTCTCTTCTAGTTTCTCTTCTAATTTCTCTTCTTACTTCTGGTACTCAAATGGTTCTTAAATGCGGAATTTTTACTAGAAGCCCTCCATAATATAAGTAATTATACAAATTGCCTACTATAAGGTTTGGTCAATCAATACATGCTCTTAGAATTGTAGCAAAGGATAGTTAAGTTTTTTGAAGATCATGACCATTTTTTGGTTGGCTTTCTTTCCTTTGGATTCTTTTTTCTACTTTCTTTTATTATTCTCATGCTCTTTTATTTGTAGGTCTCTAAATCAAACTAATCTTTTGTTTCTTATGGTTTCCTTGTGAAGGCCTTACTTAATTTTTCAGCAGCCATATCTAGCCCCTCTTCGCTTTCAGGAGAAACAATGGGATTACCATCTTAGTCCAACTCTTCTTACTTTTATGGCGCCTTATACATCAGATCTTTTTCATAAGTACCGAAAAGGTCTTCAAACTATTCCAGACTTAGCTGCCCGAAATCCACTTGGTCTTTTTTTAGAGAGTCATAACGGTTTTTAATAGCATATGCTAAACTTTGAGCTTTGTCCTTAACTAACTCTGCCTCTTTTTGCCTTGCACCATCTTTTTGCCATTAGTGGTAATCATCATGAATCTTTTTCTGATGCTTTCTTTTGAAGACACTTCGATCAGGAGGAATCATTTGTATGTTCTACTGACTTTTAGCAATCATTTCCTATGATGTATAGAAACGTAGCTCATCCAAGTTATATCTCCACTGAGCATGCTGGCTTTGGGAAAGCTAAGTAGATAAAAAACTACTTGTATGTAATATTTATCGAATAGTTCCTTTGCCTTGGGGAATGTTCCAGTTAAAGGATACAGCTTTTCAATGATTTAAGTTCTCTTCCATCCTTTCCTTGCGTCTAACCAACGAATGATGTTATTCCAAATCTCCTAATCTTACAAGTAGTCAAACTATCTAAAAGCATCTAAAACTCTCATAGCTTTTTTGTAGTTGAATAATCTTGATTAGGAAGTGATTTTTTTGATGTAATGCGGTTTAAAGTAAGTATCCCAGAAGTTATGCTTGAATTACCTTTCGTACTTATGCTTAGATAGGTTGAAGGCTTCCATGATTTCCACAGCTTCTAAGTCAGTGAAAGTGACCTTTTGGCCAGCTAGCTATTCCAAAAAGAATGGAAAATATTGCTATTTGCCATACCGAATACATCCATAGAGTCCTCCAAAAATGGACCTTGTGCTATATTCCCCTCGATTTTGAGTGATATAAGGCTATATCTTCCCAAAAGTAGTTTAGTTCAGGAAGTTGTTTTTTGAGAAGTGATAAAGGAGCAATGCGACATATTGAGAAGATAGCGGAACTTCTTTTGCTTATATGAAATCTTGATAGAGAAACAAAAGTCTTTCGCCCTATAGTCCGTCGATATGAAGAGTGTCATCAAAGCGTACTGAATATTCTTTGAAAGGGTTCATCTACTTGGAATAAAGCATTCGTTTTTATCGTCTAGTGTTAGGCAGATTCCAAGGTTTGGGCATTAGTTCCCAACTCCATTCACCGAAATTGTATCTAACGCCCTGCAGAATGCGACAAAGCCCTGATGCTCTGATTATCATACAAATGATAAATTATGAGTTAATTATGATTAAAATCAAAGTTGTGTTTTAAAATAAACCAAAATATACAAGAATATTCAGATGCTCAATTGAGCTATGAGGGTTATTTATGTTTAACCGATTATAGACCTAAGAAGATCACTTTTTTTGCAGCTCAAAGATGTTTTTTAAAGTGCAAACGTACAATTCGACTGTTTTGGCTTCACCAACAAGCAAATAACCTTAGATTATGCAGCCTTTTTCAGTAAGCTTTAGAATTACGTTGAATTTAGTGTTTTCAAACTTGCAAACAACTCCCATGCATAATAGTTATCCTTTTTTCTCTTGATTTATAACAGACCAACCAGGAAGATACTATAGAATCTTATCAACTGGGATGTTCTTGACATTAAATTGAAAAATGTTTGTCCTTAGACATTCTCCATTAGGCTCTACATCTTTTTTAAATTGAAAATGGCTTATTTTTACGAATTTATTGAAAGAAAGAGGTAAAGTTAGCTTCAGATTTTTGACAATGTACTAAGAATCAGCTTTATAACTGATTTATAACTAAGGTAAATGAAAGGGAATGGATAGCAACCTTAGTGTCGCATAAACCTTTTGTTGCTTTTTCATCTTGAAATTCAGGCGTTTATTTGTTTAGGCAGTAAACTTGAAGGCTGAATTCTCTACAAAAGAACAAGAGAATTCCAAAGCATCGAACTTATGGAATGTAAAGAATAAGGTTAACTAGAGTAGTGTTGCTTCACTTTAAGCTTAGTCTTGCCTTAATTGCGATAACAAACCAAATTAAAGCTCTTATGAGTTCTATACTAAACATTTAGATCGTAGTAGGTTTTTCTTTCCTGTGTTGCCTTTAAATTTATCGAAAAAAGGCTGGTATTTAGCTTAAATTTCCTTTTCAAACTCGCTATCTTCTTATTTTCTAAACTTCAGACTTTTTAGAATTTTTTCCCTTGACTATCGATTTGGGAAAATCTAGCTATCACTGGGGGTTTGGTACAAGGCCAAATTTTTTTAGGATCCAAAAACTGAGCTGGATTTTAAATTGCCCAGCTCATTGCTTTTGATTGCAAGCTGAGTACGCATTATTAGTTTCTATTTCTAAAGTCTTTTCAGTTTTTCCTCAAGCAAAGTCATTTAATCTTTCTCTTCTTTTAAGGATAACTTATCAGCTTTACTCGTTAAAAAACTCTAATTTTTACTAGAAAGAACTACATCCTAACGATTAAACTTCGAAACCTTTGATGAGTTTGTTGGCAAATACTCACTTTGTTTACTTGATCTACTCCCGAATTTTGGACTTTTTACAACGTTTTTGAAGCCTGAACTTTGATGGATAAGGCATAGCTCTTTTTGACGTGCATCTATCCCTTAGTATTGCTTTTCCTACAAAGCAGCCTTAAATGAGATAACATCATTGTTTTTGAGAACTGAGTTTTCGTCATTCACTTTGTAATAAGAATTACGTTGAGGAATAAGGTCAGGAGTTTCAATGAAATCAGTTTAAGAATTCTCTTCCAGATAGCTAGACTTTTGTTAATTGTCTTTTGGTAACATTAAACCTTACTACTTTTTTTAGGATATAGCTGCAATACTATTACTGTCAAGGATAATAGAGGGATTATTTGGCTTGTGAGTACTTTGCTGTAAAGATTGTTGACTGGAGTTCATTTCAAATTAACTTTTCTATTGCTTTTTATTCTTTAACTGCGAATAAAGCTTTATGCCTACTGCCTTTCCCAAACTGCTTCCACTAAGTTTTGAATCTCTTGAATGTCTAGAAGATAAACTTTACCTTAAAGGACTTAACTTAGAACTCATTTTTGAAGAGTAAATTTTGCGACTGCCTAAGTGCTTTTATTTTTTGTTTTTCTACCTGTAGAATTCAGAAAGCTCCTGCACCTAGTAGTCATCTATTCGTACAGTTTAAATATTTTGTTACTAGTCAACATCTTAATCTTTGAAAGGAATCTAATCTTGGACAGAAATTTTAGGTTTATGGCAGATACTAGTTAGATATAAGGCTATTTTCATGTTTCTTAAATTATTCTTTCCAAGCGCTTGAAGTGTCTAAGAAGATATATTTTTCTATATATCACTAGTTCTATTAGACATTAGATCATAGAGCTCATCAACTGCAATCTCTTAGCAATTCAAAACCTTTATCACACCTTTTCTAAAGGTTTAAACTTCTTGATAAGTATTCATCATCTCGGGTAAGGTCTTTCCTTTTAAATTCTTCCCTAAATCTGAGATCCGTTTAGAAATTAAAAAAGTAATGTCTTTGTCGATTATGAATGCAATAGTTTCTATAAAACCTTTTCTTAGGAGTTCAGTCAATAATTTGATGTACTTGTATTAGATTTTTTCTTAAAAGTTGTCCTAGTTCTTGAGGAAACTATGAAAAGACTGCATAAAAGATGAGATTAAATAGTATTCACCAGAAAAAAACAGCGTTTGGATGTCTATATGCTATTAGGCGTTTTTATGCTGATTGAATTCAGCCCATTTCTTCAGCAGAAAAGAAGAGTGCTTTTGCCCATTAACGCTCAAGTCTTGTATGTTAGAAATGAAGCGACTTCTCAATTTTTCATATTTTTAGAGAGTAAGTGTTAATTTTGTGATTTGATGAGTTTACAAGCTTTACTTTTCGATTTGAAAATCGGATTTTTAGCTGAGTTAGCTAGAGACTGCTATTCTAAAAGGTTTAATGTGCGCTGCTAAAATAATTAGTTCAATTATTGCTGATTTGAATGAAAAACCACTTTTCAGCTGCCTTTTCTAACTTACTCGAGAAAAGCTAGAAGATTTATGACTAAAAATATCGGATTCTGCCCTTTAGTTGACTTTTTTCGCCAAGATCGGTAATATGTAAACTTCAACTAACAGTACCGCGGAATAGCTACAGGTCTAAACAATCAGTTTTATGGCTTGCAAAGATCGAATGTAGATCTAGGAAGATTACTAATGATCTTTGAAGATGGTGTAAATAGTCGATATTGAAGAAAATGTTTGTTGCCTATTTGAGCAGGAATTTACATGTTTTAAGCTGCAATTTACTAGATTATGTAGGCAATAGAGTCTTGTATCGGCTTTTAACCTTAAAGTATGGCTGCCAAGGGCTAATTAGTAAAGTCTTTGATCTCAGATTTCATATGAAGTTTAATAATCGATAGTATTAAGCTCATAATCTATCTAAACAGTCTTGCTGACTTTTCCATGGGGTTTTGATATTCTTGTTTTTTTAGAAGATTTGGATATTAACGGGCTTGTGAGCTTACTATGACTCATAAATGGCTATAATGGCAGTAAATCTATTAAGCTTGATAATTTTAATATTAATTATCGATTAGTAAGTTATGCTTGCTTCGAGAGTTCACCAAATAATCCCTCACCCCACTAAGCCCTAGGCTCAAATCAACGAACTTGTGATCGGAGTATGCGATTACATACCTTACAGCCTGAAATTTAAGCAGTCACTTAAAATCGCGATTGACGGAGATCCTCAGACAGTTGTAAACACAGTACTTTGGAGTGAGTACTTCCACAAAACTATCTTAAAAGAGTGTCAGCAACATTTTTTCCTTACCTACGCATCATAAGGTGAAAAATCGCCCAGCGCCATCTTTATCAAGAATCGCTAAAAGATCTACAAATTCGAAGAAAACCTGCAATGGAACTCCCTTCTACGCAAAGATATGATGAGTTCTATGTAAAGGCAGTAGACAATCCAAATTTAGACATACTCTAAAACAGGCAGCATTCGGACGATTAGCATCTTTTTTGGCGAATATGTCCATGGCTAAGGCATTGACTTGCTATTGAAACTGATCCAAAGTGAAAATTTCATCCTAAAGCCTATTTAAGCTAAAAAAGCTGAAAATATTGGAAAATAAACTTTAGATTAGGCCAAAAAAGTGATTTCAATTGATTTTGAGGATAAAGTATCACAAAAGAATGAAATGAAGCTCAGTAAAAATTCAGAAAAATCCTTCAGTACCTTCAAATCTAAGAGCAAATTCTCAGAGAACAATAAAGAGAATAGTAAAACAAGCAAAGTTGCTCCTTAAAAAGCACCTTCATCCTTAAAAAGCAAAAAGGTCCTAGAAAAAAAGTGCAACAATTCAACATCACTCTCAACCACCAACAGGAAGTAAGAAGCCAAACCAATTAAACAGTAAACTGTCGAATTGATTTAAGAGAAACTTTTACCAAAATAGCCCAACTATGGCAGGTAACGAGTAATTTCAAAGATCTTGTCATCAAAGTAATAAGCTTTGATGCTCTTAAAGTAAAAATTAGTCAGACAAGAAGTGGAATTTGAGTAATGCATTAAATAAGAAAGAGCCTCTCACGAATAATAAATGCATAGCATTACTCAAAGCATCAAATCTGTCTTGGATGAGTACAAAGCAGCCAAAATTGCTCAAGAAAGCTAGATCTTCTATTTAAAGGAAAGAGTCAAGACCCTGTAAGCTGCTTTGAGCAGACGATAGACCTAATCTGAGCAAAACTTAGTATAGCTGAGCACACTAATCAACGCTAAAAGAGAGGCATAGGATCAACTAAAGAGGAAATCAAATGAAGTTACAAAGCTTAAAGAATAGCACTAAGCTGAAAGGAAGCTCTTATACGAATAAAACAAAAGATACTCAGAATAGCTGCAGAGAGTCGCACAGAAAAGTTTAGATTATCAGCGAAAATACGAAGGGCTAGTCAACATAATGCGTAGAAACCTACCTAACTGCGAAGAAGAGAGATTTCTAGGGAACTGATAATAAAAATGATGAGTCTGTAATATTTTCTGGAAGTTACTGACTTCGAAATAACTCCTTTTAATATAAATAAAGGCTTTTTTAATTGCGATTTTATTGGATTGCCTAAGCCATAATTTCCTGAAATCTAAAGCGATGTCCCATATTTTATTAGCTGGATCTTTTGGCTTAATCTGGCTTAGTTCTTATGCTTCTCTAGCTTTGGCGCCTTAAATTCAACTTGTTTAAGTCCAATACATTTATTCTTTCTTTACTTGAGTTCTTAACAAAAGCTTATTTCTTGTGATTGCATAACTTACAAACACTGTTTTTAAGGATGTTATCTCTTAATTATCGAGACATTTTTTCGACTTTTACTGGCATAGAAGGGCTCGCCTCTCTAAAGTAAAATATTAGTAAATTTATAGGGATTCATTGCAAGGCAGTAGCACTAGGAATCAATAGATTAGACAAATTTTCTTATCTGGGAACCATATCAAAATTCTTACTGACTCCATGCTTTATATAAATTGAAGTGGCTGTAACATATCTTTACAAATTAATGAATCAAGTACTTCTATTGGCTGCCTTCCTGGTTGCTTTGAACTGTCTCACACTCACCCAGCACGGTAGCTGGTCAAAAAATTTGGTACTTAAGTTTGACTACGCTGCCAAAGAAGGTCTTCCCCTCTATAAAAACCACTTTGTTGTTTCTTGGAATGGTGTCCAGTTGGCTGAAATCGTTGCCAAAGATTACTACACGAACGCAGTCAAGTTCAGAGTTGAAGCAAAGGTGGGAGAGAACATCCTGAACTTCGCCGGAAAGAACGTCCAAATCGACAATGTGGAATTGGTTAGAAGAGGAGAATGTGGAAAAGATGACGTTTTGGTCAATGGAGACTTCAGTGACGGCTTCAACTCTCCCGGAGGAGCACCTTTGGACTCTGGCTCAGCTATCCAAGGATGGAGATCATCTAAGGGGACTATCGAATTAGGCTATGGCAGAAACTACAATAGCAAATGGCAAATCAACAACCCAGTTGTTAAGTTCCAACAACACTCAGAATCTGACATCTACCAAAGTGTAGTCTTCAATGAAAACTTCTAGCAAGTTTCAGACGATCAACCCATCAGCTGATCTTTAAACCAAATATGCCTTGTCTTCTTACTTTATTAAAGCTAACAACTTTTCACAAAGAGCCAATTATTCTTCTTTTATAGTAATAAGAGCACTAAGTATGGCTGATTCTGTTTCATTTGATAGTGAAGGTTTCATACCATTGCAATACTAATGCTCACAGATTTTGACTGACATAATTGACTGATCTAAAACAAAAAAATTAATTTGAAATACAAATCATTTTTCTCGTAAAAAGAAAGGATATATCTAGCTTATTCAACCCTTAAATTCTAGAATATGCTAGGGGTTGGGGTTGGGGTTGGGGGTGGGGTTGGGGGTGGGGTTGGGGGTG
>Ga0316217_10003459_pt1 | contig 17968 bp, 17 predicted proteins | sample 1anoAmetaG_FD_203633 | JGI IMG/M metagenome (GOLD analysis project Ga0316217, IMG submission 203633) | Freshwater microbial communities from Trout Bog Lake, Wisconsin, USA - 1anoA | ecosystem: Environmental > Aquatic > Freshwater > Lake > Hypolimnion/Profundal zone | place: USA: Wisconsin...
AAAGCAAAAGTGACTACCAAAAAAGCTTACGGTTTCAAAAGCTTCGATGTGGTGAAAGTGGCCTTATATCATACACTTGGAAAGCTGCCCGAACCAAAGGCTACCCACAGATTCTGCTGGTGAGGCAAATTAATAAAGAGTTGGTATACATCGGTCTTTGGTAGCCGGCTCCTCCCTTGTCACAGTAATCACTGTTCTTGACTTTCATACCCGGCGGGGGTATTTTTAGGACATACCTGATACCCCCACCGGGTATTTTGAATGCAGGAGGACCTCATGGAAGGAGCATCCCAGAAGAAGCTGGTGACGCGGGTAAAGCGGATCGCCGGGCAGGTGGCGGGTGTCGAACGCATGATCGAGGAGAAGCGTTACTGCGTGGACATCCTGAACCAGATCGCCGCGGTCCGTTCGGCCCTTGACGCCCTGGGTGTCGAGCTGCTCACCAGGCATCTGGAGAGTTGCGTGCTTGGCCACGGCAGCGGCTCGGAGCATCAAAGCGCACGGTCGATGACGCAGCAGGAGCTGCTGGCTGAAGTGAAAACCGCGTTGTCGCGCTTTCTGTAAAGGGGTGCAGGGAGTGCCGCGAGTTGTGGGGCAGTTTATGAGGAGGCTGGGGCAATGAAGACTGAACGCTGCGAACTCCCGCTGGTTGGCATGCACTGCGCATCGTGCGCGGGACGCATCGAGAAGGCGCTCGCCGGTGCCACCGGCGTGGTAACGGCCAACGTCAATTTCGCCACCAGCCGTGCCACGGTAGAGTTCGACCCGCAGGTAAGCGGCGTGGAGCCGTTAAGCCGGCTGGTGCGCGACCTGGGGTACCAGGTGATCGCGCCTCCCCGCGGGGGCGAGGCGGTTGGCGCCGCGGAGCTGCAGGCGGCCGAGGGGGAGGTGCGCGAGGCTGAATATCGGCAACAGAAGATCCGTTTCCTCGCCTCACTGGCCCTGACGCTCCCGGTCGTGGTGCTCGCCATGGCGGGACACCTCTCCGCTGCCCTGGAAAAGGCCCTCGATTTCCCCGGCCGGGATCCCCTGGAACTGGCCCTCACCACGCCGGTACTTTTTTGGGCGGGGCGCGGGTTTTTTACCGGGGCCTGGGCCGCCGCCCGGCATCGCAGCGCCGACATGAACACGCTGGTCTCCCTCGGGGCGCTTTCCGCCTACCTGTACTCCGTGCTGGCCACGCTCGCCCCGGGCCTGCTCTCCGCTGCCGCCCGCGGCACGCATCCGGCGCACGCGAGCCTCGCAGCGGGCGGGGTCTACTTCGAGGTGGCGGCGATCATCGTCACGCTGATCCTCATGGGGCGGCTCCTGGAAGCCCGCGCCCGCGCCAAGACCAGCGGTGCCATCCGCACCCTGATCGGGCTGCAGCCAAGGCTCGCCCGCGTGGAGCGCGAGGGGATGGAAACGGACATTCCTGTGGAAGAGCTGCAGCTGGGCGACCTGGTGCTGGTCAGGCCCGGCGAGAAGGTGCCGGTCGACGGCGAGCTGGTCGAGGGGGCCTCCTTCGTGGACGAGAGCATGCTGACCGGCGAGCCCCTGGCCGTGCAGAAAGAGCCTGGAGACACGGTCATCGGCGCCACGCTCAACAAAAACGGCTCGTTCAGGATGCGCGCCACCCGGATAGGGAAGGACACCGTGCTGCAGCGGATCGTCCGCCTGGTCCAGGAGGCCCAGGGGAGCAAGGCACCGATCCAGCGCCTGGCCGATGTCATTGCCGGCTACTTCGTGCCGGTCGTGATCTGCCTGGCCCTTGCCACCTTCGTGCTCTGGTTCGACCTGGCGCCGCCGGAGACCAGGCTCACCATGGCGCTCTTGACCTTCGTTTCGGTGTTGATCATCGCCTGCCCCTGCGCCCTGGGGCTTGCCACCCCAACCGCCATCATGGTGGGGACCGGCCGCGGCGCCCAATGCGGCATCCTCATCAAGGGGGGGGAGGCGCTGGAGAGCGCGCACCGTCTGACGACCATCGTCCTGGACAAAACCGGCACCGTCACCAGCGGTAAGCCTCGCGTGACCGACATCGCGGCGCACGGGGTGGACGAGGCGACCCTACTCCGTCTGGCGGCCTCGGCCGAGGCTCTGAGCGAGCACCCGCTCGGAGAGTCTATCGTCCGCTCCGCCGGGGAGCGGGGCCTCCCCCGGTCGCAGGCCCTTGATTTCAACGCCCTGCCAGGGTACGGGATCGAGGCGACTGTGGAGGGGCAACGGGTGCTGATCGGCAGCGCCCAACTGCTGCGCGAACGGGGAGTGGAGGTCGACGAGGAGGCTTCGCACATCCTCTCCGACGCCGGGAAAACGCCGGTCTTTGTCGCCATCGGCGGGGCCTATGCCGGGAGCATCGCCATTTCCGACCCGGTCAAGGAAGGGTCGCGGCGGGCCATCGCGCGGCTGCACGCCCTGGGTCTCGAGGTGATCATGCTGACCGGCGACCAGAGGCGCACCGCCGAGGCCATCGCCCGCGAGGTCGACGTGGACCGGGTCCTGGCGGGGGTTCTGCCGGAGGGAAAAAGCGAGGAGATCAAGAAACTCCAACTGCTGGGGAAACTGGTGGCCATGGTCGGTGACGGCGTCAACGATGCGCCGGCCCTGGCCCAGGCCGATATCGGCATCGCCATGGGAAGCGGCACCGACGTCGCCATGGAGGCCGCGGACATCACCCTGGTGCGCAGCGACCTGAACGGGGTGGTGGACGCCATCGCCCTCTCCCGGGCGACCATCGCCAATATCAGGCAGAACCTGTTCTTCGCCTTCTTTTACAACATTCTCGGTATCCCCATCGCGGCAGGGGTCCTCTATCCGGTCACCGGCTGGCTTTTGAGCCCGATCATCGCTTCACTTGCCATGGCGCTTTCCTCGGTGAGCGTCGTAACCAATGCCCTGCGGCTGCGCGGTTTCCGTGCTGAGAGGAGTTGACCATGGACCTGACGCAGATGGCAGTAACGGCCGGCGGGGCCGGATTGATCGGGCTCACCCTCTGGTTCTTCTTCGGCAAGGGAGCCCAGCCCGGCTCGAAAAAAGGTGACGCCGGCCGCTACACCTGCCCGATGCACCCCTGGATAACCAGCTCCCAGCCGGCCGCCGACTGCTTGATCTGCGGCATGAAGCTGACAAGCGAAAAAGGCCCGAATAAATAGCGCATAATAGTGAGACTTCGAACACCGTATCGGTGTTTTGACTGTTTAGAGCGATCTCTTTGTCGCCTTAAAACTTACCCGAACACACAAATCGATGAGAAGCATTTGCTAAAATAGTCAAAGAAGTGACCCATCCCGGACCGGCGAACCAAAATATTGGCAGTCGCCACCTTCTCCAAAGCCCGCTTTAACTGTCAAAGCGGTACCCGAAACCCTGAAAACACACCGTTCGATCTCAGATTCCCTCTCTGTCAATGGCAAACCAGGCTAAGTTGACGTTCGGTCCGAAGATTAGCCCTTTTGACATAAAAATTGGCATTCAATGTGCTAAGTAATTTTTGTAAACAACTCCAGCATGAGTACCGGTATGAAAGAGGTGATATTTTGCTTGTTCAGGTAAATTGGACCAACAAGAGATATGACTATGTGCAGGATTTCATGCTCGACGCTTTGATAGACGCGGGGTGCGTGTTCAGGTTTCTGCGCAGCTCGGGCTGGGTGACCGTGGGGGTGGACCCGGTACGATCAAGCACTTCCGCCTGCGACTATATCGGGTTCGAAAGAAGGGTGGAATGGACATCCGAGCTGAGCACCGCCGAAATGCCCGCCTTGACATCCTGACCCTCGAACCTATAATCCTTCCATACGGAGGATCCTCGCCCGAACTAGTGGTCGTGACAGCAACCCCACCTGTTTTCCCAGTTGCTGGCCAGCCGGGCTCACGTTCATCCTCCAGCAAACATTCGGACACCGGCGCTATCTCTCTTAAGGGACGGGCCAGGCAATGAAGAAAAGGCTTTTCCTCATCTCCGTCGCGATCGTGACTGTCGGCATGGCTCTGGCGAGCTGTAAAGGTGTCGGCATTGGCATGGAAGGTAATATCTACGAGAAAATGACCATTTTCTCGCTGATCGCGCTCACCTTAATTGCCGTCCTCCTGCTTCCCTTTATCAGTTCCACGTCCGACAGCAAGGCTTTAGCTCGCTACCGGGAACTCATCAGAAATGCCGCCACCCTACCATTGTCAGTTCCAGAACTCACCGGCAACCCCATATACCTCTGGGATTCCCGCAAATCCTTCCAAAAGATGCATTTTGCTCAGGACGGGACCTTTTCCGAGTCGGAAATCGTCACCGCCAACGGCATCGACCCGCAGCCGCAACCCGGCGGGACCTGGTCGATCTCGGGGGACGGGAGGCTTCAGATCACCCGCAAAGTAACAGCCGGCACCAGGGTTCTCGCCCTGATCTCCCGAGGTGGTGGCCACCTCGCCACTTTGATGCGTCTCAACTCGGGGGTTGCCGAGACATGGTTCCTTGGCGCGGAGAACCTTGCCCAGGTGCAGATCTCCTGCTTCGGCTACTCCGGTTCGAAACCCTCGGCTGAGAAGTTCACCGTACCCCTGGTGAGCGGCAAAACCATCTTTTGGGCAACCTATCCGCCCGTGGTACCGACGTCGGGCAATGAAGTAGCAGTCAATCTGGAGCTTGCCTACGGCGTAGTGACCTTCCACCCCGACGGGACACTGTCAAAATCGATCAACAATCCGATCGAGGCCCTTCCCGATTACCGCCCCTCCTTTACCGGGACCTGGCACGTCGACGAGAAGTTCGGCGTCCTCAACACCTCCGCCGGGCTCTACACCACCGAGATCACCCTGCTGCTCCATAACCCCGAAGAGCAGAGCCTCTTGGTCGGCACCACCTCTGGCACCGAGCAGTGGTTCCTGGACCCCGAGAAGGCGAAGGAGGATCTGGCCACTCACCTCGCCACGGCAGTGCATCTTGATCCCGGGAAACGTGTGCTCTTCGCTTGAAACCTGACGATTTTGAGTCTTCGGCGGGATTTTTCAACAGAGAAGGTGGGCCGGTTCCTGACCTTGGTCGGTCTCGCAGCAGTACCTCTGCCTGCTCATATCCCACGCCTTCACGGCCACCTCGACGCTACTATGAGTAGGTCGGCAGCGATTTATCCTGAATCCTTGACCCCTTCCTGCTTCACCTTGCGCCCCATGATCAAACCGCCGGAAACGACCGCAAGCCCCGCCAGGACCAGGTTCGAGATCAGGAAGGCATGAGTGCGCCCCTGGCGCTCCAGGGAGCCCCACATCACGCCAGCCAGAAGGCTCCCCAGTGCCTGCCCGACCACCCGGGCAATGGAGAGAAACCCCGAGGCGACCGCCTCGGTCTCTTCGGGCGCCAGCGACAGCACTGCCGCATTGTTGGCCGCCTGGAACAGCGCCCGGCCGAAACCGATGCCGGCCAGGCCGAGCGCCACGCTCCCGGTCAACCCCTGCAGGAGCGAGGAGAGAGCCATGACGGTGCTACCGGACCAGCTCACCAGATCGAACCCCTTGCGGTCCGAGAGCTTTCCGGCCCAGGGACCCAAGAACAGGAGCATGAGCGGCGGTACCAGAAGGACTAGCCCCACCCGGCTCGGGGTCATCCCGCCTGCCTCCAGATAAAAGGGCCAAAGGAGATTGGTGCCGAAGGACTGGGCGAAAAAGAGGACCGTAGCCAGAAGCGCCAGGAGAAAGCGCGGCTCCCCGGCGACCCTCCTGAGCCCCTCCCGAAGTCCCACCCCGCGTAACTCGCCGAGCCTGCTGGAGAGCAGCAGCGCGACCATGCCCAGGGGAAGGTTCAGGTAGAAGATGCTGCGCCAGCCGAAGGCGTCGACCATGAAGCCCCCGATGGGCGGACCCATCAGGGTTCCCGCAGCGACCGAACCGGCCACCATGCCAAGAGCCCACCCTCTTTGCTCGGGAAAGGTGGCGGCAGCGAGCCCCGGCACCAGCCCGATCACCCCCGCGCCCGCGATCCCCTGCACGAAGCGAAAGACAAAAAGCCAGCTCAGGTTGGGAGAGATACCCAGAAGCAAGGATATGGCGCTGAAAGAGAGCAGCGATACCCGGTAAACCCTGACGGTGCCGAACCTTCCGGCCAGCCCGGAGAGCGGGAGGAAAGCGAGGGCGGAGCCGATCAGGTAGAGGGAGGCAGCCCACTGCACGTTCGAGGCATCGGTGTGAAAATGAGCGGCGAGCGAGGGGAGCGCCAGGTTAAGGGCACTGGCATCCAGCGTGGAAAGGGTGACACCGATGAGCAGTGCGGCGAGGCGCAGGTCGATACGGGCAAGGGTGTGCCGTCTGAACATGTAGTTGCATCCTTAAAAGGTAAACCTGAAATGGGCAATCGGCATGCGCCTGCGCGCTGAAGCGCTTCAGCGATCAGTCGAGGAATTGGCAAATTAAACCGATAACATCCCCAACACCCTCACCTTCAAGGGTTGGGGTCGGGATGGGGTAAATTCGGCGCGGCCATGACGACAAACCTGGCGTCGAAATGCTCATCGAGCAGCGGGCGGACTTCCCGCCAGTCAAGTCCTCCGCCGCCGCATCCCGGGCGGGGGACCAGCACCAGCTGCCACCCTTCCCGGTCGGCCAAGATCCGAAGTTCCCTTGCCGAGCGGGAGATGAGCCGCAGATCGGGCCATTCCCAGGCCGACGCCTCCACCGGGAAGCTGACGATCCCATTTCCCAGGAGATGCACGTGGTTTCCGGAGCTTCGCAGCAACAAGCCGAGTGTCTCCGGGAGTTCCGGAAAACGTCGGGCCGCCTGGCCGGCAACGCCCCGGGTCATGACGGCCTTTCCCTCGCGGGTCACCGACCCGCTGGTGGTGACGGCGATCATCCCCTCCCCTGCATGTTCCCAGATGTCTCCGCAGACCTCGATCACGACATCATCCCCCATGCTGCAATTTCTTCGCTCCGGATCAAGGTAGCAAAGAATGTCGAAATGTACAATACGGGTAATACCCCCGTTAAAATGGTTGACAATCTTTGCCAGTTGCAATAAGTTACCATCCATGAACAGCGAGCCCTCATTCATACGCGAAAAGATAGTCCGGCTGGAGACCTGCTGCCGCGAGCACGGCATGCCGCTCACCGTGCAGCGAAGGATCATCATGGAGACCCTGGCCGGCCGCAAAGACCACCCTACGGCAGACCAGATCTACGACGTGGTCGCCGAACGCCTGCCCGGCGTCTCGCGGACCACGGTGTACCGCGTCCTGGAGGCGTTCGTGGACCTCGGGGTCGTCAATAAGATCAACAGTCCGGAAGCGAAGTCGCATTTCGACGCGGACACCAGCCGACACCACCACGTGCGCTGTACCGGGTGCGGTGCGGTGGCAGATGTGCATGATCAGAGGCTTAACGCCCTTAAGCTTCCGACGGAACACGCATCCGGATTCGACATCGTAGATTACTCCATCAACTTCGTGGGCACCTGTGCAACCTGCCGCGGTATTTGAGAATCAGCACAAAACTTTCACCTATGGTGATCAAATAAAAAGGGAGGAACTATGAAACGGTGGCGTTGCATTATCTGCGATTATGTACACGAAGGTGAAGATGCACCTGGTAGTTGTCCGGTCTGTGGCGTGGATTCGACCAATTTTGAGGAAGTCGTCTAGATAAATGTCAAACATTGAGGAGGTAACCATGAAATTTGTCTCGCTGGAAGAGGTAATCAATTTCGCAGTAGAAAGAGAGGAGCTTGCCTATCAGCTTTATACGGATGCGGCGGCAAAGAGCACCAGTATTGCGGCCCGAAAGATGTTCGAGGAGATGGCTGCAGAAGAGGCAAGTCATAGAGACGTTTTCAGCAAGATCGACGTGGCCCTGCTCCATGAAGAGTCAGCACGCAAGGGTCCGCATCTGAACCTGAGCCAGTACCTGGCGGATATCGAGATGCGCCCGGACATGACCTACCCGGAGATCCTGCGCTTTGCTATCAAGGCTGAGGAAAGCGCCTGGAAACTTTACGAGGCGGCGGCGGAGATGACCGACGATCCCAAGACGAAGCGGACATTGCAAGTTTTTGCGGAGGTGGAAAAGGGGCACAAGAAGCGCATCGAGCACATTTACGATGAGCACGTGCTGACTGAGAACTGATTGCTTGCGGATTACCTGCGGTTGTCTGAGGAAGGGACAAAAAAAGATCGAAGCAAAGAATGGAGCTGTTAAACGTTCTCGGGGTACCATACGCATAGCGTCCAGTTGGACTGGGGTGAAGTATGGTATCCCGTAACTTTTATATGTGCCACTTTTTCGGTCAGGGCAGTTCCTGTTGGGAAGAATGTTCAATGACAACCGACTTCATCCCCTGCTTCTCCAATTCCATCGCCTTGGCCAAAGCTTCCACCCGTGTCGGGAAGATACCGGCTGTCAGCCGCAAAGTCGGCACTGCAACGATCACATGTTTCAAGCTGGCCTTTATGCCAAGGGCGGAAAATCTCTCGCACTCCTTGGTAGCACTCTTTTCATCTGAGAACGAACCGACATAAACGTGGTATTTCTGATCCGCCTCCATTAGGTAAAAGCCGTTTATCTTTGCGGCGCGCAGCTTATTGAGCTGTTTCTTGGCATCTCCCTGACTGGGGTATTCTCCCACACTCAGACGCGTCATCGATTCCTTTCTCTTACTTCCCTGCTCCACCTCCGGTTGTAGTCCAGCATTTTTGATCTTCCTCTTGGCATCCCTCATCGCCTGTGGCACCACATATTCCCCGATCTGAAGCGTGTAGGTCACTGTTTTGGCAGCAGTTGACGGCTTGGCGGCCAGTTTGTCATTTTCGGCCTCGTTTCTGGCCGGTTCGACTCGTGCCGCCGGAACAGCCGGTTTATCGGCAGGTTTTGCAGACGTTGGCTTGGCTAAGGGAATACCGGGTACAGAAGGATTCCTAGGCGGGCTAGCAAGTGCAGCGGATGAAACTACCAATGTAGCTTCAGGTAGCAGAGCGGCAGGCTGCAGCACTACCGATCCAGCCTTTGGTGGGGCGGCCTTTTGCTCAATGGCCTTTTGCTCAATGGCCTTTTGCTCAATGGCCTTTTGCTCAATGGCCTTTTGCTCAATGGCCTTTTGCTCAGCGGCCTTTTGCTCAATGGCCTTTTGCTCAATGGCCTTTTGCTCAATGGCCTTTTGCTCAATGGCCTTTTGCTCAATGGCCTTTTGCTCAATGGCCTTTTGCTCAGCGGCCTTTTGCTCAGCGGCCTTTTGCTCAGCGGCCTTTTGCTCAGCGGCCTTTTGCTCAGCGGCCTTTTGCTCAGCGGCCTTTTGCTCAGCAGCTTTCAGATCAGCAGCCTTCAGATCAGCAGCTTTCAGTTCGGCTGCCTTCAACTCAGTAACCTGTTCGGCAACCTTTTGTTCGGCAGCACTTTGCTCAGCAACAATCAATTCGGCAGCCTTTTGTTCGGCAACCCTTCGTTCGGCAGCTTCTTCCGCAGCCCTGGCCTTGGTATTCCTTTTTTCGGCAGCCTGTAACTCGGCAAACATTCTTTGTTCATCAGCCTTTTCCATGGCTTCACTACGCTGAGCTGCCTCCGCCTCAGCCTCAGCCGCCTTGGCCGCATTCGCTTTCACCTCAGCCGCCTTCTCTTCAGCGGCTTTCGCTTCAGCCGCCGCTTTCGCTTTGGCGACCCTTGATTTGGCCGCTTTTGACTCAGGCTCCTTTTTCTCAGCTTCTGTTGCCTCGATCATTTTTGCCTCAGCCGCAGCAGCCTGAGCTTCAGCCTCCTTCGCTTTAGCAACTCTATCTTCAGCAGCGCTTAGGGCTGCCTTTTGCTCCGCCAGCTTTCGCGCAAATGCCTCAATCCTGGCGGCATTAAGCGCAGCCGCCGCCTTGGCCTCAGCCGCTTTCGTTTCTACCGCCACTGCGCTTGCGGCCGCAGCTTTGGCCTCCGCAGCCTTCGCCTCGGCCACTCTCGCCTCGTACGCCCGCGCCTCGTCCGCCTTGAGCTTCGCCTCCTCCTCCGCCGCCGCCTTCACCTCGGCCGCCCTGGCAGCCATCCGTGCCTCGGCAGCTTTTGCCTCTGCTATTGCAGCTGCCGCAGATGGGGGGGAGGCTGGTCCTGTGCTGATGCCCGCCAGTTTCAGTAAAGAGGGATCCAGAGTCTGGGCCCTTTTCGGATAATCATTCAGCAAAGTTTTCAGAACCGCGGCAGCCTTTTCCTCCCGCCCCGATGCGGCAAATGCCTTCGACATCAGCACCAGGATTTCCTCACGTTGGGAAGTCCGGGGATATTCTCTCAGGATTCTCTCCAACCAGGTGGAGGCAAAATAGTAGTTACCGGCGCTAAACTGTTTTTTGGCCTGAGCCAGCATCGAAACTTCATCTGTTTTCGCGTAGGAGGCAACCGGGCAAAGTGATAGGACCAGCAGAGAAATAAGTAACATCTTTCGGAGCGTGTTCATGCGTGAATTCCTCAAAATTAGACATTGAACCAGTTGGCTTGCTGCGACTGTCCCAGAAGGCCAAGAGGTTCCATTAGGCAGGAGGTTAATTCAGGCATGGAATAAAGTCAAAGATTATTTTAATCACGGGTATGTGCTGGGAAACCAGAGGGTTTTTGGCAGAAGTGGCATCGCATAAAAAAAAGCACTTGACTGAGGTCGCCAAGTGCTAAGTCGTTTAAGAGATCCACCATTTCTGTTCCGCAAGATGTGCTTCAGGTGCGTAAACGATTAGCACACACAAACTATTGGCAAAAACTTTCCAGTAGACCACGTATCCCCTGTTTCGCGCCGTACTTCAGCGCACCGGCGAGGCAGGGTCCCTTTCTCAACACCGTGACGGGGCCGTACAAGGGATCCACCCCCTCGATAAACTGCTCGTCCTTTTCGCCGGCTTCCAGCTTGACTGCTGGGATTTGGGAGCGGTAACGCTGCAAGGCGGCCAATGCGGAATCGTTTGTCGTCCCTAGAAGGAGAAATACCTGGAGGCTCGATCCTCCGACCACGGCATCCGCCAGGATCCCCCGGTTCAGGAAATCGTAGCCCAGCAAACTCTCGGCAAGGTAGCGCTCGCTCCCCTTGACCAGGTCAGGCCGGTTGAAGACCGAAAGTTCCGCCGGCCGCTCACCCTTCCCCGGCAGCTTTGCCGCTACGGCGCGTCCGCAGGCGGCCAGGGCATCGGGATCGGGACTGTCGCTTCCGGTGATCTGGAGCTGGACGAAATAGCGCCCCTGGTAGAAAAAGAGCTGGGGAGGGGCGAGACTTGATTCGGCGCCGATAGCCCCGGGTCCTGCATCCTTCTGACGGTAGTTGGCATACATGCCGAAGGCGTCCAAAAGGCTACCCATGCGGAAAACCTCCACATCCATGCCGGTACCCGGATTCTTCCCGAAAGCGTAGCGGACGGCAGCCAAGCGCTCGAAGCCGTAGGGAAAGTACAGCTCGGCCTCGCCGTCGATCCGGTCCGACAGGGTGTCCCGGTCGTAGAGCTGCGCCTTTCCCTCGAGCTGCCACCCGGGGGCGCAGGAGGCTCCGGGGAGCAGATCCTCCAGATCGGCGGCCCGTAGCACTAAGGGAAAAAGCAGAAGAAAAAGCAGGGTCGGCGGAAGAAACCGGGCAGCATCGGTCGAGAGACGGCTCAGGATCATGACAGCACCGACCGGGCCCGCTCCATCTTGGCGGAGATATCGATCCCGTTGCCGCAGCGGGCGGCGCAGCCCCGGCAGTCGACACAGGAGGCGGGAGTTGCCGAAAGCGGCAGCTCGGCGTAGGTGGCGCGGGCCAGGGAGAGGTCGCGATATCCCCCCTCGGCGTACATGAGGGCGCGATTCACCGTCGAGATCTCGACTCCTCGGGGGCACCCCGCCTCGCAGGCGCCGCAAAAGTTGCAGTAGAAAGCTGCGATGGCGTCCGCGTAGCGCTCCAGCCGGCGCCGATCGGCGTAGCCAAATGGCATCCCCATGACGGCGACGTCCTCCCGAAGCTGCGCCATGTCCTTCATGCCGGGAATGGCCGCGGTGACCTTGGGGTTCTGGAGCGCCCACTTGAGGGCTGCCTGGTAGGGGGTGATCCGCCCCAGACCCGAGGTGTCGTAACCGCCGATCATGGCCTTCATGGCGATGATGCCGACTCCGGCCGAGGCGGCCCGCCCTATGGCGACCGCAACCGCCGGCTCCGACTTGTAGTTGTACTTCACCAGGCAGGTGTCGAAAAAGGGGTCGGGATCGTCCACCAGGGCGTTCAGCACCTCGACCTCGTTTTTGTGGGTAGTCACTCCGCAAAAGCGGATCTTCCCCTGTTTTTTCAGCAGCGCCAGAGCTTCGCGGGTCTCGGTAACGAAGATCCTTTCCTTGCCGGTAAGGTTGTGCAGTTGGATGACGTCGATGTGGTCGCTGCCCAGTGTCCTCAGGCTGGTCTCGACGTCGCGGATGATGTCGGCCTTGGTGCTCGATTCGGGTCTGGTCTTGGTGGCGAGGTAAACCTTGTGGCGCACCCCGCGCACCGCACGGCCGACGATCTCCTCGTTTCTGCCTCCCATGTAAACGCGGGCCGTATCAATGTAGTTCACCCCCTGGTCGATCGCGGCGCGGATCACCTCGGGCTCGGGGGTCAGCATGGCCCCGAAACCTACCACGGAAAGCTTCAGCCCGGTGCGCCCCAAGGTGCGGTAGAGCGGCTTTGGAAGGGAGGGGCGCTCCGATTCGGCCAGCTGCTGCAGGCTGTCCGCGAGCGCAGGCGCGGCGATCAGGGCGGTAGCCGTTCCCACCATGCCGGTCTTGATGAAGGTCCTGCGGTTCATCCCCTTCGTTTCTAGGCAATCCATTGAAGTGTCCTCCTCAAAATAAATAGCGTGTCGTAGCCTGCTCTATAGGGCGATCCTGCCATTGGACAAATATAACCCCAAAAACGTTTTCTACAACCATGCCGCAGCTGGCATTCATCTAAAAATCCTCTCAGGCATCTTCCGTAAAAGATAACACTCAGAGATAATCCGGCGGACACAATCGTCCCCTGCAGAGTACTAAGGCAGACGGGGCGGCGGCACTTCTCTGAGTCAAGAGGAGTTAGCGGAAAAGAAGATGGCGGCATGTAAGCTGCATGTTCGGCAGAGAGAGGCCTACCGCACGAGTCAGAAAAATTGGCAGGTACCGAGGCGTAATCTCCAGGCGGCAGGTCAAATCCAATCAGGATCGGTTCTAAAAGCTTCTTCCGGCCCAACCCCGCCCTCCCCTTCAGGGGTGCAGTGGGGAAGGCTGAGGGACGCAATGTGTCAGGGGAACTGACAAATTAGGTCAGCTCCCGGTTGTCCTGCGCAGGAGGGTCACGGTAGAGAGGTGTAACGATGATAATAGCTGTAGATTTTGACGGGACCTGCACCACCCACGAGTATCCCCGGATCGGCAGGGACATCGGGGCAGAGGCGGTACTTAAAAGGCTGTCGGAGTCCGGGCACTGGCTCATCCTCTGGACCATGAGAAGCGGCGAATTCCTGGAGGAAGCGGTGCAGTGGTTCCGGGACCGGGAAATCCCCTTGTACGGCGTCAACAGCAACCCGGCTCAAAAGATCTGGACCAGTTCACCCAAGGTCTATGCAAACCTGTACATCGATGACGCGGCGTTAGGGATCCCGTTGTGCATGCCGCAACAAGACGATGAGAATGACCGGCCGTTCGTCGACTGGTTGGCTGTGGAGCAGATGCTGCATCCCCTATTGAATGGCTGACCCAGCAGCATCACCTGCCACCTCTTCTTCGGGGGAACCTGAGGTGAGCCCCGGTTCCAACGGACATTGCTCCCTTTTCCCGTCGCACGCGGGACACTCATCTGTGCCGTAAAAGCCGCACTTCAAACAGACAGACATTCTCCCACCCCCCCGCTGCCCGAAAACACTTCTAATGCAGCCGAATCACATGGCCACAAGTCAAAATACCATCACGGAACGCTGGGCCAGTGTCAACATTTTCACCATGATGCCTGACAAGATATCACAATCCCGATGTTTCCGCCACTTTCTCGGCTAGCTTCGATTCGGCAGCCACCAGCTCGGCGGTAATCTGGCCCAGTGCAACAGTGGTGACGATCTTGACCGGGACCTTGTGGTCATCGTCGGTCAACCAGATCAGGACAGCGCCGGTACTCCGGAAGATTCCAGAGCTTATCTGCTGCGGACGGACCACCAGTGTGGCGACCTTGGCCAGGTTCGGCAGGCGCAGTTCCTCCCTGCGCAGGATTTCCACCGGCACCTCTGCATAGGTTTCGCTATCGTAGATATGAAGCGTCTCAGTCCTGCCGACCTGCAGCGGCCGGTTCCTGAGAAAATAGATCCCCGACAGCGTGTCGAGCACCCCGTCGCTCGGCACGCTCAATTTCTGGTTGCGATTCCGGGCGAAATCGACCAGGGAAACCCGTCTTTTACCCCGGTTGATGGTAATCATCACGTCACTTCTGAAGGCCCCCTCCTGCTGCCGGATCCTGGTCATGATGAACTTGCCGTCGATGTGCCGGGTCTCGACCAGATCGTCGACGGGAAAAATGCTCGAGGTTGCGGCATTCGATTTCACCCTGAGGGTAATGGTCGTCACACCTTGCTCGTTCTTCGCCTCCAGTTCGGCACTACCTATCGGGATACCATGCATGCTGATCAGGTAGCTGAGTTTTTCCTGCTGGGCTGCCAGGAAATCGCCCGTTCTCAAACGCGGCAGGTCCGCCCCGGCCGCCACGGGGGGGGCGGTTTCAGCGTCAGGGGGGGCGGTTTCAGCGTCAGGGGGGGCGGTTTCGGCGTCAGGGGGGGCGGTTTCGGCGTCAGGGGGGGCGGTCTCGGTCCGGAGAGGAGTCACACCGCCTCGGGGAGGGGTCGCCTCGGTTTCATCGTTCTGCGCAGGGGCAGGTTTAGCCCGGCGCGCTTCGGCCGGACCGCGTGTCGCCTGCGGCCCGGGGCTTGCCGGTGAACTGCTGCCAGCCGGCTCAGGCAGCAAAAGCGGGTTTTGAGCCACCACGAACTTTCCGGCAGACGCCGGAGCGTTCCTCACCGGTTGTTCGGTCTTAGCTGCCGAGGCAGCGCCGGCCCCTGGATCTGCCAGATCGACCATAACTGCTGCCGGGCTGTTCACAGGGACACCAAAGTCAAAGGTCCCGGTCATCCTCAACACAAGCGTGGGAAGGATATGCACCAGGATGGAGAGTGCAAGGCAGACAGTCAGTGGACGGAATTTCTGGAACAGTGCGGGCATAGTCTGCAGTCAGTGCAATATCCGAACCTTCAGAGCATTCATTCTTTATTTCTTTTATCTCCAATTTTATTATCAGAAGAGCGGTAAAACCCCGGCGTTCAGGCGGCGTTCAGGCCGGGGTATAATGCCTGGCCGCGTCAGCGGCCATGGGTCTCCTCGCCCTGCTGCTCGCGCAGCTCGCCGCGAGGTAGCTCGGTGTCCAAAGCGCCCCCTTCCAGTAGCGCCGCGCCAGCTCAGAGTGCCGCTTTTTGGCGAGGCGGCTGGAGACGCCCTTCAGGCTGTTGACAATTTTCAATACGCCCGCGGGAAGCCCGCGAACTGCTGCGCTTAAGGAAGACCGCCTGGCTTCAAAGGAGGTACCCCATGTCAAATCACGCAGCTATGCCGGAAATGCTGTACCGCCCCCTCGGCAACACCGGGGTGAAGGTCTCGGCTATCGGGGTCGGCGGCTGGCACCTCGGACTGAAGACGGTGAACGAGCAGCTCGCCATCCGCATCGTGCGTAGCGCCATCGATCGCGGCATCAACTTCATGGACCACTGCTGGGATTACAACGAGGGCGCCAGCGAGATCCGCATGGGCGAGGCGTTATGCAACGGCTATCGCCACCGGGCCTTCCTGTTGACCAAGATCGACGGCCGCTCGAAAAAAGAGGCCGCCCGCCAACTCGACCAATCGTTGCGGCGCCTCCGGGTGGAGATGATCTACCTGGTCCAGCACCACGAGATCCTGCGCTTCAAGGACCCGCACCGGGTTTTCGATGTGCAGAGGGCCAACGCGGCGCTCGTGGAGGCCCGGGCGGCCGGGAAGATCCGCCGCATCGGCTTCACCGGGCACGAGGACCCCAACATCCACCTGCACATGCTGAGGGTCGCGGCGGAAATGAAGTTTCGCCTCGACGCGGTCAAGATGCCGCTCCATCTGATGGACGCGCACTACCGAAGCTTCGAACTGCAGGTGCTGCCGGAACTGGTCAGGCAGAACATCGGCGTCCTCGGCATGAAGAGCATGGCAAACGGGATAATACTCCAGGCGAAGACTGTGACCGCGATCGAGTGCCTGCAGTACGCCCTGAACCTGCCCACGTCGGTTGTCATAACGGGGATGGACAGCATGGAGACGCTGAATCAGGCCTGCCGGGCGGCCCTGACCTATCGCCCGATGGGGCGGGAGGAGGTGCACAGCTTATTGGCGAAGACCGCGCAGGCGGCAGCGCGCGGCGAGTTCGAGCCGTTCAAGACGTCGTCGATTTTCGATGGTACCGCCAAGAACCCGGAATGGCTGGGAGAGGAGCCTGAACGTCTGCAGCAGCTGATGCCGAGTTGACTTGAACGGCGCGCAGGAGCGTCCGGTCGCGCAACAGTTTCGGGAGTGAGCCCCTAGAAGCAGGAAACAAAGGCGGTGCAGCGGCTTTTTTCAGGCGAAGCGGGATATTGCGGAACGCTTGGCTTCTTGCTCTTGGCCGCCACCCAACCGCCCGAGCCAAGGTACTCCGTAATCAGTCCTTCGCTGATCAGAGACTGAAGCCTGGACTCCAATGCCACGGAAACGGTGCTGTCGGTGCAGCGAACGAGAATAACCATAGTGAACTCTCCTGCGCAGGAGGCCCGGCAAGGGGAATCTGTTCCGGGTATCTGCGATGCTCCCTTAGATAGGCAGACCCCAGTCTTTATACACAAGAGGGGTTGATTAGTAAAGAAATAAAATTAGTTTCAACCAACTACGCCTCCTGGGTGATCACTACGAGGCACGGCATAACCGTCCCTGGCCGCGCTTGCGAAGGGACCGGCCCACCAGGTTTTTGCGGGCCGGCTACTTTGGCTCTTCCGCGCAGCGCCGGTAACAGAGTAACACGGTCCCGGAGCCAAAGGTCCTCGAGGTGACCAGTTTCAGCTTGAGCCTGCCGTTCACCCCTTTCAAGAGAGTCTTGCCGCTTCCCAGCACAACAGGATTGACGATGACCCGGTACTCGTCAATCAGGGCGAGTTTGGTCAGGCTTACCGCGAGATCGGAGCTGCCCAATACCACCATGTCTCGGCCCGGCTGTTCCTTCATCTTCATAAGCTCGCCGGCAACATTATTCTTAATGAGCCTGCTGTTGGACCACTCGGTCTTTTCCAGCCTGGTCGAGAACACGATCTTGGGCAGACTGTTCATCCGTTCCGCGATAACAGGATCATCGGCAGAGGCACCCGGGGATTGCCAGTAGGCGGCCATCATCTGGTAGGTCACCCGCCCGAACAAAAGGGTGTCCACCGAGTTTAATAAATCGATGGCGTAGCGAAAGAACTCCTCATCCACGACGTGCCAGTCCAATTCCCGTTGCGGTCCTTCAAAGAAACCGTCAACGCTGGTCATCGCTTGGAAGATTATTTTCCTCATGGCTCTCTCCTTCAGGATTTCAGGGGCATCGGGAACAATTGTACCAAAGTTATCTTCAAGCGGATACGCCTCGGGAAGGGGTCCGCCTTTCCAGGCCCAAGCCTGAACCGGCTTCGGCTACGGTATCCAGTTGAGGGTCTGCTGCCGGAAATCGATGGTGTACTTGAGGCCGGCAAATAATTCATGCCCAGCAGCCCGTCTGCGAACCCGCCCCCTTTTTGGTTCGCGATGACCACCTCTTGATTGGCTTTCTGCGCCGAACCGACCAGCATTTGACTCAAGAAAAGCCGCCGCGCCGTGAGCACCTTACCGAGAGTTGCCGTAAAGCCCCTGCCTTTAGGCATGGGGATATAAGGCTACGGTTTTGACTTTGACTTGTATTATATGGTGATGTACTGTATAATGATAATATGAAATACAAAAGCAACAATAA